>MDTG01176967.1_pt1 | contig 19094 bp, 21 predicted proteins | sample 811421 | NCBI WGS metagenome assembly MDTG01 (sample SAMN05326645, study PRJNA326480) | marine metagenome | isolation source: seawater | place: Pacific Ocean: South East | collected 2011
TATAATTCTTATAATGTTGAAATTTATTTACCATAAAATAATGTTCAATCAAAATGTCCAATTATAAAACAGTATTTTTTACATTAGGTATTCTGCAGATAATCTTAGGTTTATTCATGGGTATCCCGATAGTTATACAATTTCTTTATGGGGAATTTGACTCATCTTTTATAATCTCATCAATTATCACGCTGATATTTGGAGTACTTTTTTTGATATCTAATTTGGATTATGAAAAAAGAATTGACTTACATCAGGCATTTTTAATTACGTCGTTATCTTGGATATCAGTAGCTATATTTGGTTCCCTACCATTTTTTTTCTCAAATCTTGACCTGACATTTACTGACTCTTTTTTTGAGAGTATGTCTGGTATAACAACTACTGGTTCGACAATAATTACCAATTTAGAAAACTCACCTAAAAGTATTTTAATTTGGAGAGCTATACTGCAATGGCTTGGTGGGATTGGTATAATAGTTATGGCAATCACTTTGATGCCTTTAATGAATGTTGGTGGAATGCTTTTGTTTAAAGTCTTAAATTCGGATTCCTCAAATGAAATTTTGCCTTCTTCAAAAGAAATTTCTATTAAATTAATATTAATTTATGTTTCTCTAACATTTGCTTGTGGTCTTGCATATAAAATTTTTGGAATGAATTTTTTTGATAGTATAACCCACTCTATGACGACAATTGCAACTGGAGGTTTTTCTAATTATAATGAATCAATTGGTTATTTTAATAGCTCAAAAATTGAGATAGTAGCTATTCTTTTTATTATCTTAGGAAGTGTGCCTTTTATTTCCTATATTAAATATATATCAGGAAATAAAAAAATTTTTTTACAAGACTCCCAAATAACTACTTTTATAAAATTAATTTTAATTTCAATCTTGTTGTTATTTATTTATTTATCTTACGAAAATAGCCGTATTTCTTTTTCAGATATTAGATCAGTAACTTTTAATGTAGTTTCTATTTTAACAGGAACTGGTTATGTAACCAAAGAATTTGATCAATGGGGCAGCTTCCCTCTTCTTTATTTTTTAATTCTTATGTTTATTGGTGGATGTGCCGGATCAACAGCATGTGGAATAAAAATTTTTCGGGTTCAAATATTATTCAGATTTATTATTAATCAACTAAAAAAAATAATATATCCAAGAGGTATATTCGTAATTAAATACGAAAATAGTAATGTTGATGACAAATTTTTAGCATCAATAATTTCATTTATTTATTTCTATATAATAATATTTTTTATTATTACAGCGTTACTTACCTTGACTGGTCTTGATTTTATTACCTCAATATCAGGTGCCGCAACATCAATATCAAACGTTGGTCCTGGGCTTGGATCTATAATAGGACCTAATGGAAATTTTTCTGAAATACCTGAAATTTCTAAATGGATTTTAAGTGTTGGTATGATATTAGGAAGACTAGAGTTATTTGCTATCTTAACATTATTATTACCCTCTTTTTGGAGAAAATGATTAATTTAAAAAAACAAAAAAATATTTCAGATTTATTTAAATATTATCTAGAGAGAAGAATGTTAAAAATTCTTTTACTTGGGGCAATAAGTGGGTTTCCTTGGGTAATCATTGGTAGCAGTTTGACACTTTGGTTAAATGAAGAAGGTATGTCGAGAAGTACAATTGGGTGGGCTGGGCTTATATTTGCTGTTTATGCTTTTAATTATTTATGGGCCCCTCTAATTGACAGAATATATTTACCGTTTCTTACCAAAAAGATCGGTCATAGAAAATCATGGATTTTTTTAATGCAGACAATAATTATATTTTGTCTTATTTTTTGGAATTTTGTCGACCCAACTTATCAACTTGGTGTAGTTATTGGAATAGGTTTAGTGATTGCCATATCATCCTCTACTCAAGATATAACAGTTGATGCGCTAAGAATAGAACAGATTAGGTCGGATGAAAAAGAAGCAATGTCTGCAGGTGCAGCTATTGCAGTTGTAGGATGGTGGTCAGGTTACAAATTAGGTGGTGCTTTTTCTTTATACTTAGCCCAATTTTTTCAAAATTTAGGATTTGAAAATTATTGGAAACTTGCATTTATAGGTCTTGGATTGATAATTCTTTTTTTTAATATTGGGTTGCTTTTTATTAAAGAGGAAAATTTTAAAACAAAAAGAAAAAATCAGAATTATTTAGATAATAAAATTCTTAAAAAATTTAATAATAAAAAAATTTTCTCAAGAATTTTAGCATGGATATCTTCAACTATTTCAGGTCCCTTAATTAGTTTCTTTAAAAAAAATGGTACATCGATCGCAATAGCAATAGTCGCATTTATTTTTTTATTTAAAATTGGTGAGGCTTTTTTAGGAAGAATGTCTATTTTATTTTATAAAGAAATTGGATTTTCAAAATCAGATATTGCACTTTATTCTAAGACTTTTGGTTGGATAACCACAGTAGTTTTTACATTAATAGGCGGTTTATTCACGATACGTTCTGGGATTATAAAATCAATGTTTTTAGCTGGAATTTTAATGGCTTCAACAAATTTACTTTTTACTTTTCTTGCTTGGAGTGAAAAATCGTATCTTTTATTTGCTGTGGCTGTGGTGCTTGATGACATTGCAGCTGCATTTGCAACTGTTGCTTTTGTAGCATTTATATCATTGCTAGTTGATAGAAGTTATACTGCTACCCAATATGCTTTACTTGCCTCAATAGGTACAGCAGGAAGAACAACATTGGCCTCATCTTCAGGAGCCTTAGTAGACTGGCTAAATGGGGATTGGGGTATTTTCTTCATAATAACTGCTCTAATGGTAATTCCATCACTTGTAGTTTTATATAAAATAAAAAATAAAATTCAAATAAATGAGTAGTCTTTACTCCACAGCAATAGTAAAAAATTTATACAAAAGACCAATTATTAGTTCTGAGATTGTTTCTCAAATAATTTACGGTGAAAAAGTCAGAATTTTAAAAAAAAAAAAAGACTGGTTAAAAATTAAAACAATAACTGATGGATATATTGGTTATATAAAAAATAACAAATTAATTTCAAATTTAAAAATATCACATAAATGTAATTTGCTTAAAACTTCTATTTATATAAACCAAAAGAAGTCTAAAAATTATTTACCTTTTAATAGTAGAATTTCGATAAATACCGTAAAAAAAGGTTATGGAGAATTTGAAAAAGGTAAATGGATAAAATTAAAAGAAGTAAAGAAAAAAGATTATCTTGAAAAAGATTTTTTAAAAATCGTAAGTTTATTTTTAGGATCTAAATATTTTTGGGGTGGTAAAACTTTCATGGGAATTGATTGTTCAGCATTAATTCAACTAATATATCTTTTTAATAATAAATTTTTTCCCAGAGATACAAAAGATCAAATATTATTTACTAGAGGAAGATTAAAAAAGAAGTCATTTAAAAAAGGTGATATTATTTATTGGAAGGGACATGTTGCTATTTGTATAGATAAAAAAAGATTAATTCATGCTTATGGTCCAAGAAAGAAGGTTTTAATTATGAATATAAATAATACAATAAAACTTATTGAAAAAACTGCTGATCTTAAAATTAAAAAAATTGTAAGAGTTTAAATATGGATTTGAAAGAAAAATTGCAAATATTGTTAAATAAGATGAACGCTGGTCAATATGATGAAGTAATTTTCGAATCTATGTATGTTAGCAAAAAATATCCCAAAGAGGAGGTTTTTATAAATCTAGTTTCATTATGTTATCAAGCTAAAGGCGAATATCAAAAATCTGTAGAATTTTTAGAAACAGAAATAAATAAGGGAAGAAAGAATTTCTCATTTTTAAATAATTTAGGATTGAGTTATTTAAAGCTTAAAAATATTCAAAAGGCAGAGGAAGCTTTTTTAAATGTACTCAAAATAAACCCAAGATTTATAAATACATTAAATAATCTAGGAATATTATATGCTGAGATTAATGATTTTAAAACATCAGAAAAGTACTTAAGAAAAAGTTTAGAAATTAATTCAGATGTACTTGAAACTAATTATAATTTAGCAACTACATTACAAGGATGTGGAAAATTAGATGAAGCTAAAAGTTTTTATCAAAAAACTCTTAAAATTAATAAAAATTTTACGAGAAGTGACTTAGCTTTGGCAATGATTGAAAAAAATACTGAAAAAAACAACAATGTTGTAAAATTAGAGGAAAAGGTTAATGATAAAAATATAAATATATCAGATAAAAGATTTTTAAGTTTTGCTTTAGGAAAAATTTATGAAGACTTAAAACAGTATGAAAAATCTTATAATTTTTATAAAAAAGCCAATGAATTAAAAAAACAATTAACAAAATATGATATTGAAAATGATAAGTCACTTTTTCAAAAAATAATAGATTTCCATAAATCAAAAAAGCTTCGTAAAATTAATTCAGATAATCATTCAAAAAAAATAATTTTTATTTTAGGAATGCCAAGAACGGGTACGTCTGTTACTGAGCAAATTATATCAAGTCACAGCGAGGTATTTGGTGCTGGTGAGTTATCTTTGTTATCAAATAATTTTCTTAAATATTTTAATTCAGATTTTAAAGATCAAAATATAAAAAATCTATTTGAAATGTATAAAATAAATTATCTTAATTTTTTAGAAAAAATGTCGAACTTGAAAATTATAACAGATAAAACTCCACTAAATTTTAGATGGATTGGTATTATAAAATGTTTATTTCCAAACTCTTTAATAATTCATTGCACTAGAGACCCATTTGAAAATAGTTGGTCAATTTATAAGAATGAGTTTGAACAGGGTATGTTTTTTTCTAACAATTTTAAGGATATAGCTGGATACTATAAATTATATAATAATATGATGAAAATTTGGAATCACGAATTTAAAGATGATATATTCGAATTAAAATATGAAGATTTAATAAGTAATCCAAATAAAAAAATTAAAGATCTAATTCATTTCTGTCAGCTTAGTTGGGATGATAAATGTTTAGAATTCTATAAAAATAAAAGATCTATAAAAACAGTAAGTTTTTTACAAGCTAGAAAGCCAATTTATAAAGACTCTTTGAAAGGTTCAAAAAATTTTGATAAATATTTATTAGATTTAAAAGCTGCATTTAACGACTAATTTCGACCAAAATCCGGTTTATCTATATCTTGTTTAAGTTGAATTATTTTTTTTCTAATTTTTTTTGCTTTAATTAATTTTTTTAAAATTAATTTATTGTTTCTTAATTTAATATTTTTTTTCAAAAATTTTAGATTTTTGATAAATAAGTCTATTGAATTTGATAAATTGGATCTATTACTAAAAAAAATATCTCTCCACATGATTTCATTTGAGGCTGCAATTCTTGAAAAATCTCTTAGCCCACCAGCGCTGTACTGAATTAGATTATATTTTTTTTTCTTCTCAAAATCGGATGCTGTATTGATTAAATTATACGCAATCAGGTGCGGCAAATGACTTGTCATAGAAAATATAACATCATGTTTTTTTTCATCCATTATAAGCACTTTAGAACCTAACCTTTTCCAAAATTTTACTAAAATTTTTATCTTTTTATAATTCATATTTTTCTCTTTTATAATTATGCACCATCTGTTTAAAAAAAGTTTTGCGCTACCATGATCTGGTCCACTTACTTCTGAACCAGCTATTGGATGACTAGAAATCCATACAGCTTTTTTTTTAAGGGTTTTTCTGATTTTTTTTAATGAGTTTTCTTTAGTAGAACCAACATCTGTAATAAGAGTATCTGTACTTAAAGAATCTTTTATTTTCAAAATAATTTTCTCATATTCACTCATTGGTGTACAAAATATTATCATATCCATATTTGATACAATGCTATTTAGATTATTTGTAATTTTCAGAGGAATTTTTAATTTTTGAATTTTTGATAAATTTTTTTTAGATTTATCAAATATAAATATATTTTTTGCTATTTTATTCTTGGCTACAGATCTCAAAACAGACGAACCAATAAGTCCACAGCCAATAATTAGAAAATTTTTTATCATTTAATAAGTTTATTTAAATTCTTAATAAGTTGTATATTTTCTTTTGTCGAGCCGATTGTAACCCTGAGTTTATTTTCCATTTTGTAATAATTCATTTTTCTCAAAATTATTCCCTTTTTTTCAAGGTTTTTATAAATATAATTTGCTGAAAATTTGCAGTTATTAAAGTCCAACAAAAAAAAATTAGCAGTACTATTGTTAGTTTTAATTTTTTTTTTTGCAAAAAAAGTTTTAAGCTTCTTCGACCAAAATAAATTATGCTTAATAGATTTAGTAACAAATTTTTTATCTTTCAAAGATTCAATTGCTGAAATTTGAGCTAGTTTATTTACATTAAATGGAGGCTTTATACTGTATAATGCATCAATAATTTTTTTTGGCCCATACCCCCAACCAACTCTTAGTGAAGCAAGACCGTATATTTTAGAGAATGTTCTTAAAATAAATACATTTTTACTATTACTAAATAAATTTAACCCAGATTTATAGTCATTATTATTCATGTATTCAAAATAAGCATCATCTATAACTAATAAAATTTTTTTGTTTAATCTTTTTCTTAAATTAATTAGTTCATTTGAATTTAAATAAGTTCCAGTTGGATTATTTGGATTTGCTAAAAAAATAATTTTTGTTTTTTTAGTAACTTTAGAAATTAAATTATCAACTGATATTTTAAAATTTTTTTCTTTTGCAAATACTATTTTTGCACCTGCAATTTTTGCATAAATACGGTACATCAAAAAACTATATTGTGGAATTAGCACTTCATCGTTTTTTGATATAAATAATTGACATATCATCTGGATAATTTCATCTGATCCAGATCCACAGATAATTTTTTCATATTTACAATTGTAAGTTTTTGAAATTTCTTTCCTTAGTTTCTTACAATTGCTATCTGGATACTTATCTATTCTAGAATATTTTAAATTTATTTTACTTATATTTTTACTAAACCCTAAAGCACCCTCATTAGCAGAAAGTTTAATTAAGTTTCTCTTTTTTCCTATAAACGACTTTCCTGGTTTATAACTTTCTATATTAATCTTTCTAAATATTGGTTCTGTCATTTTATTGATAATTTCTTATGTTATAAATAAATTAATGAAATTTAATAGAAAAATTAGATATTTTTTTTTTTAAAAATTGACAATTTTAAAATCATTTAGTACATAAAAAGAGCGCTGATTTAACTGAATTGCGAGCGCGTTAAAAAAACCGCTAAAAAAGTTTTTTTTACCTCACAATTCACAGCATTATTATGAGTATAACTGAGAATGTAAAAAAAATTATAATAGATAATCCATTAAAATTGGATTGTGGCAAATCAATTTCCAACTTTCCATTAGCTTATGAGACATACGGTGTATTGAACAAAAAAAAGGACAATGCTATTTTAGTGTTTCATGCCCTGACGGGAGATCAATTTGCATCTGGTTTGAATCCAATCACTAAAAAAGATGGTTGGTGGAATTATGCGCTTGGTCCTGGAAAGGCCATTGACACAAATAAATTCTTTGTAATTTGTGCTAACGTAATTGGTGGATGTATGGGTTCGTATGGTCCAAGTAGCATCGACAAATTTACGAAAAAACCGATTGGCACAAATTTCCCCGTAATAACTATAAACGATATGGTTAATGCTCAATATAACCTATTAAAAGAATTTGGTATTAAAAAATTATTTTCTGTAATAGGTGGTTCAATGGGTGGAATGCAAGTATTACAATTCATGTCAAACTTTCCAAATTCTGCTCACACAGCAATACCGATTGCTTGTACAGCTAGTCACTCTGCACAAAATATTGCATTAAACGAACTTGGTAGACAATCAATCATGGCAGACCAAAATTGGACCGATGGGTTTTATAAAGAAAATAATAAAGTTCCAGACAAGGGTCTTGCTGTAGCAAGAATGGCAGCACATATAACATATTTATCAAAAAAAGGTTTACAGGAAAAATTTGGAAGGAAGCTTCAAGAAAGAGATGATTTAAAATTTAGTTTTGATGCTGATTTTCAAATTGAAAGCTACCTGAGATATCAAGGTTCAGTTTTTGTAGATAGATTTGATGCAAACAGTTATTTATATATTACAAGAGCTATGGATTATTTTGATTTAACAAAACAGTTTGGTGGAAATCTATCTAAGGCTTTTGAAAGAACAAATGCTAAATTTTTTATTATTTCATTTACATCAGATTGGTTATATCCAACCTCAGAGAATAGAGATATTGTGATTGCTTTAAATGCAATAGGAAAGGATGTTGGTTTTGTGGAAATTGTCTCTGATAAGGGACATGATTCTTTTTTATTAGATGTTCCCCACTTTCTTAATGCATTAAAAAATTATCTTGAAACATCTTATAGCAAAATTACATGAAAAAAGAATTTTATAAAATTGCAAAACTTTTAGAAAAAAAATCTAAAGTGCTTGATGTTGGTTGTGGGGATGGTGAGTTAATGAAATACATTTATGAAAATATCACAGAGAATGTAAGGGGAATTGAAATATCAAAAAATAAGATTCAAAAATGTATAGCTAGAGGTCTTACTGTAATAGAGGGAGATGCTGAAAAAGATTTAAAACATTTCCCAAATTCATCTTATGATTTTGTAATTTTGAGTCAAACATTGCAAGCTTTTTTAGATCCCGAAAAAGTACTTAAAGAATTATTAAGGGTTGGTAAAAAAGCGATTGTTACTATACCTAACTTTGGTCACTGGAAAATAAGATTACATTTGTTATTAAATGGAACAATGCCAGTCACAGAAAATCTTCCTGATGAATGGTATAATACACCAAATCTACATATGTGCTCTATTAGAGATTTCGTAAATTACTGTAATGAAAAAAAAATAAAAGTTGATTGTCCAAATTTAGGATATGCTAATTTTTTTTCAGAACTTGGTATTTTTATTATTGAAAAGTAAATGAAAATTAAAATAATTAAATGTTTAAATGATAATTATTCTTACATATTAATAGATTCAAAAAAAAATGTGTGTGTAGTAGATCCAAGTGAGTCAGATCCAATAATTAAAACTATTGATAAAAATAAATTCAAACTTCAGTTTGTACTAAATACACATCATCATTTTGATCATATTGGTGGAAATTTGGATTTGAAAAATAAATATAAATGTAAAATAATTGGATTTGAAAATGATAAAGATAGGATACCAGGTATAGATATATTTTTAAAAAATAATGACATTTGGAAATCTGGAGAATTTGAGGCAAAAATTATTCATGTACCTGGACATACGTCAGGACATGTGTGTTATAGTTTTTATAATAATAATTTAGTTTTTACTGGTGATACATTATTTGCATTAGGATGTGGAAGAATATTTGAAGGTACTCATAAGGAAATGTATGAATCTCTCTCAATTTTAAAAAAATTACCTGAAACTACAAAAATATATTGTGGTCATGAATATACGTATAACAATTCAAAATTTTGTTTAAAGTATGATAAAGACAATATTAATCTAAAGAAAATGATATTAAAAGTTGAGAGAAAACTAAAAGAAAATATACCCACAATACCAACCACAATAAAAGATGAATTAGCTTGTAATATTTTTTTAAGAGCAAAATCCTTAAAAGAGTTTTCAAAACTTAGAGATTTAAAGGATAATTTTTAATTTATTCAACTTGACTATATTAACTCTAGAACTATATTCCAGCTTATAAAATTTAGGATAAAAAATGTCTTTTGCAGTAATAGAAACAGGTGGAAAACAGTATAAAGTAAAAGCCGGAGAAATACTTAAAGTTGAAAAACTAGAAAATTCAAAACCTAACACTAAAATTGAATTTAAAGATATACTTGCATACGGTGATGATAAAAATGCTGAAGTTGGATCACCAAAAATCAATGGTGCTAAAGTAGAGGCTGATATTGTAAAAAATGGAAAAAATAGGACAATTTTAATTTTTAAAAAAAGAAGAAGAAAAAATTCAAGAAGAAAAAACGGTCACAGACAAGAATTTTCACTAATTAGAATTAATAAAATATTCTCTAAAGATGGTAAAGTTTTTTCAGAGGCAAAAGCAATAGATAAAAATATTAAACACTCTGAAAATAAAAAAGAAGAAAAGGTAAAATAATTAGGTAAATTATGGCAACGAAAAAAGCTGGTGGATCATCAAGAAATGGGCGTGACAGTGCCGGTAGAAGGTTAGGTGTTAAAAAATATGGTGGTCAAAAAGTTATACCTGGAAATATAATTGTGAGACAAAGAGGAACTAAAATTTTTCCTGGTGAGCATGTTGGTATGGGTAAAGACCATTCAATTTTTTCAAAAATAAAAGGTACTGTTGAGTTTAAAAAAAATAAGTCTGATAGAACGTTTGTTTCAGTAAAGCCCAATTAAAAAATACAACATTAAATTAAATCAGTTGTATTATGAAATTTTTAGATCAAGTAAAAATATTTATTAAAGCAGGAGATGGTGGCTCTGGCTCTCCAAGTTTTAGAAGAGAAAAATTTATCGAATATGGTGGACCTGATGGTGGTGACGGGGGAAAGGGTGGATCCATAATTTTAAAGTCTGAAATAAATCTCAATACACTGATTGATTATCGTTACCAACAACATTTTAAAGCAAAAAGAGGTGAGGATGGTAAAGGAAAAAATCAAACTGGAAAAGGTGGTGAAGATCTGTTTCTTAAAGTTCCATTAGGTACACAAGTTTTCGAGGAGGATAACAAAACACTTATTTTTGATTTTAAGAAACAGAATGAAATATTTGTTGCCGCGAATGGTGGTAAAGGTGGTTTTGGAAATACCAGATTTAAATCTTCGACAAATAGAGCTCCAAGAAAATTTACAAAAGGAATTAAGGGAGAGGAATTTTGGATATGGCTTCAACTGAAAACAATTGCAGATATAGGAATAATTGGGATGCCGAATGCTGGTAAATCAAGCCTACTTGCATCAATAACCAGCGCAACGCCAAAAATTGCAAACTATAAATTTACAACTTTAAATCCAAATTTAGGTGTTGCTTCTTATGACGATAAAGAAATTACACTTGCTGATATTCCAGGATTAATTGAGGGAGCACATACTGGAGTTGGATTAGGTATAAAATTTCTAAAACATATTGAAAGATGTAAAACTTTGCTTCATTTAATAGATATAAATGAAGAAAATTTGGTAGAAAATTATTATCAAGTTAGAAAGGAACTAAAAAAGTATAGTGTTAAGCTTACTAAAAAAGAGGAAATAATAGTGCTGAATAAAATAGACTTAATTGAAAAAAAATCTTTAAAATCTAAAATAAAATATTTTAAAGATAAAACAAAAAAAAAAATTTATACCCTTTCAACATTAGATAAAATTTCAGTAAAAAATATCAAAGCAAGTTTATTAAAATATGTATCTTAAAAATTCAAAAATTGTTGTTATAAAAATAGGTTCCTCCTTATTAATTGATGATCAAATGGTAATTAGGCAAAAATGGTTATCAGAATTTGCAAAAGACATAAAAAGTTTAGTAGATAAAAACAAGAAAATTATATTAGTTAGTTCAGGAGCAATTGCATTGGGTTGTAAAAAGCTAAACCTAAATAAAAAAAAATTAAAAATTGATAAGAGTCAGGCAATAGCATCAATAGGACAGATTGAGTTGATGAATTTATTTAAAAGAACATTTAATCAAAGAAAAATAAACCTTTCTCAAATGCTTTTAACGTTAGAGGATACCGAGCAAAGAAGAAGAGCAATTAATGCTAAAAGAACTATAGATAATTTATTTGAAATGGGTTTTATCCCTGTGGTGAATGAAAATGATAGTATTGCAACTTCAGAAATTAAATATGGTGACAATGATCGTTTGGCTTCGAGAGTAGCTCAGATTTCAGGAGCTGATTGTCTTATATTATTGTCGGATGTTAATGGGCTATATACAAAAAATCCAAAAATTTTTAAAGATGCAAAACTTTTAAAAGAAATTAAAAATATTGATTTAGATGTAGAAAAATATGCAACAAAAAATAAAAGCTTATATGGAACTGGTGGAATGAAAACTAAAATAGATGCAGCTAAAACATGTCAATTATCTGGATGTACAATGGCTATAGCAAATGGACTTCATATAAGACCTCTAAAAAAAATAATCTCAGAAAATAATTGTACTTGGTTTAAAACAAAAGTCTCAAAATTAGATGCCAGAAAAAGGTGGATAATAAGCTCTATATCACCAAAGGGAGAATTAATTGTTGATGAAGGTGCGATAGTTGCTCTCAAAAAAGGAAAGAGTTTATTGGCTGCTGGTATAAAAAAAATAAATGGTAATTTTCAAAAAGGAGATCATATTAAAATAATTGACAAAAATTTAAAGGAGTATGCTAGAGGACTTAGTTCCTTTTCATCTGCTGAAATTTTTAAAATAAAAGGAAAACATTCAAATAAAATTAAGGATTTACTGGGTTATGTTGCTAAATCAGAAGTTGTGCATAAAGATGATATGGTAGAAATATAATGATTACTTATTTAGATAATCTAGGGAAGCGATCTAAGCTAGCTTTTTTTGAAAAAATAAGCGCGTCAAAAAAAAATAAAGTATTATTAGATTTTGCAAATTTAATTGATAAAGAAAAAAAATCTATAATTTCAGAAAATTTAAAAGATATTAAAAAATCAGAGAATAAAAATTTAAGGGGAAATTTAATAGATAGACTAATACTTGATTATAATAAAATAAGACAAATTATAAAATCAATAAAATCCATTATAAATCTCAATGATCCAGAAAACCAGGTGTTAAAAAAATGGACTAGGCCAAATGGTTTAATAATTAAAAAGGTCACAGTTCCAATTGGAGTTATTGGTGTAATATATGAGAGTCGTCCAAATGTAACTTCTGATGTTTCCAGTTTATGTTTTAAATCTGGAAACTGCGTTATTTTGAAAGGAGGTTCAGAAGCTTATAATACTAATAAAATGTTAGTTTATCTATTCAGAAAGTCTCTAAAGAAAAATAATTTAAATCAAAATTATGTGCAATTTATTGATAGCAAAAACAGAAATGTTGTTGATTACATGCTAGCAAGTATGAGCCAATATATTGATATAATAATACCAAGAGGTGGTAAAAATTTAGTAAAAAAAGTTCAGCAAAAATCAAAGGTACCAATCATAGGTCACCTAGAAGGAATTTGTCATACTTACATAGATAAAGATGCAGATATTGATATGGCAAAAAAAATACTCATTAATGCAAAATTAAGAAATACAGCAATATGTGGTGCTACTGAAACTATATTATTTCATGAAAAAATTTCAAAAACTTTTATAAAACCAATTTTAAATTCGCTAATAGATCGTGGCTGTGAAATTTTTGCAGATAAAAAAACGAAGAAAATATTTAAAGAAAATTTAAGAACTGCAACCAAAACTAGCTGGTCGACTGAATATTTATCATCAAAGGTTTCAGTAAAAATTGTTAAAAACTCTAAAGAAGCTATTGACCACATTAACAGATATGGAACAATGCATACAGATGCAATAGTTACACAAAATAATACTTCTGCAAAAGAGTTTTTAAAAAATATAAAAAGTTCGATTGCAATGCATAACGCATCAACACAATTTGCAGATGGAGGAGAATTTGGTTTTGGGGGAGAAGTTGGAATTTCAACAAACAAACTTCCTCCTAGAGGACCAGTGGGATTAAATGAGCTTGTATCATATAAATATCAGGTTTTTGGAAAAGGACACATAAGAAAATAAATTGAAAAATATTTTGTCAAAAAACATTGGAATACTCGGTGGAACATTTGATCCTCCTCATTTAGGTCATATTAAAATTTCAAAAATTGCAAAAAACAAATTTAATTTATCGAAGATTTTTTGGGCTGTTACGGAAAAAAATCCCTTTAAAAAAAAAACATTTTATTCCCTAAAAAGAAGGATTACGTTTTCTAAAAATATTAATAAAAAAAATAAATTTATTAAAATTGACTGTTATGAAAAAAAAATTAAATCTAATAAAACTATTGATTTGATTAAATATTTTAACAAGAAGTATAAAAGTTCTAAAATATTTTTTCTCATGGGTGCGGATAATCTTGTCAATTTCCATAAATGGAAAAATTGGAAAGATATCCCTGATTTATGCCAAATCCTGGTTTTTGATAGAAGCGGTTATAAGCAAAAGTCGTTAAAATCAATATCTTTTAAAAAATTAAATAAAAAAGGATTAAAGTTCATAAATTTTAGAAAGATCAATATTTCATCTTCAAAATTAAGAAAAATTTGATAATCTTAAAGTAATTAATGGATAAAATTCAAAATTTAAAAAAAAATCTCTTAAACACTCTGGATAGTAATAAAGCATTAGATATAGTCATAATTGATCTTAAAAATAAAAGCTCAATTGCAGATTACATGATAATTGCAAGTGGTACTTCATCACGCCACATACAATCACTGTCAGAACAAGTTCTTGAAAAATTAAAAGTCAGTGGATTACAAAATTGCAAAATAGAAGGTAATGAAAGTAATGATTGGAAGTTAATTGATGGTATTGATATAATTGTTCATATTTTTAACAAGGAAAAAAGAAAATTCTATGAACTTGAAAAAATGTGGTCTGAACTAATACCCAAAGAAAAAATAATGATATGAAAAAAATACATTACTTATTATCCTTTTTTATACTTTTTTTCTTATTTTCAAACGCTTCTCTCTCAAATTCAGAAAAAAATATTTATGAAAAGATAGATTTATTTAGTGAAGTGCTTGATAAAATAAATAAGGAGTATGTTGAGGACATAAATCAATCAGATGCTATGGATGCAGCAATAAATGGGGTATTGCAATCATTAGATCCTTACTCAGCTTATATGACCCCTGAATCATTCGAAAACATGCAAACTGAAACTAGTGGTGAATTTGGAGGGTTAGGAATAGAGGTTAGTATGGAGGCTGGTGTAGTAAAAGTAATATCACCTATAGATGGTTCTCCTGCTTATGATGCCGGCGTTAAAGCTGGAGATTACATAGTAAAAATTAATAACATCCAAGTTCAAGGTAAAACTTTGACAGAGGCAGTTGAAATCATGAGAGGACCTGTTGGTTCAGAGATTGAAATAACTGTTCGAAGAATAGGTGTAAGAAAAGCAATAGTATTTAATATAAGAAGAGATATTATAAAAATTCAATCTGTAAAATCTCAATTAATTGATAATAACATAGGTTATATTAGATTAACTGCATTTAATGAAAATAGCAGTAAACAAATCAAAAAAAAAATAAATGTTTTTAAGAAAAATGAAAAAATAAAAGGATATATACTTGATTTAAGAAATAATCCTGGTGGTTTGCTTTCCCAAGCTATAACAATTTCTGATTTTTTTTTGAGAGATGGCGAAATAGTATCGACAAAATCTAGAAAACAAAATGAAAATAGAAAATGGTTTGCAAAAAATGATGATATAATTGATGGAAAAACATTAATTGTATTAATCAATGGTGGATCAGCATCTGCTTCGGAAATTGTAGCAGGAGCACTAAAAGATCATAAAAGAGCAATTTTAATTGGTGAAAATAGTTTTGGAAAAGGTTCAGTACAGTCAATTATTCCATTGAAAAATAAGGGTGCTATTAGACTAACCATTTCAAAGTATTATTTACCTTCTGGGAAATCGATTTCTGAGGTTGGTGTTTCTCCAGATATAATCGTTTCGGAAAGCTCTGATGATTTTAGAATTAATACTGAAAATGATAATCAATTAAATTATGCAATAAGACTGTTAAATGGTTAGCAATAAGTTAAATTTCCAAAATTTACCTTATAGATATGGAGTAGGTGTTGTGCTTCTTAATAAAGAAAATAAAGTTTTCGTAGCTAAGAGAATAGATAATCCAAACAATTTTTGGCAGATGCCGCAGGGAGGTAAAGATCGGGGAGAAAATAATCTTGATGCTGCGCTGAGAGAATTATTTGAGGAGACCAGTATTAAAAGTGTTTCAATTATAAAAGAAATAGAAGGAACTATTTCTTATAATCTCCCAAAAAATTTATTGGGTATAATTTGGAAAGGAAAATATAAAGGTCAAATTCAAAAATGGTTTATAATGAAATTTAATGGTAAAGATGATGAGATAAATGTAAAGACTGAAAAACCAGAATTTCTCGAATGGAAGTGGATTGATATTGAAAAGATTACAGACCATGTTGTTGATTTTAAAAAAGACGTATATAAAAAATTAAAATCTGAGGTAAAGAAAATTATCTCTAATTAAAATTAATATTTTTTAAAACATCAATTTTTTGTGAAATTAAGAATTTTTGTTGATCATTAATATTATCTTCTTTTAATTTTCTTTCAGAATTTTCAATAATTTTATTAGCGTAATTACTATCTATTTTTTCTAACTCTAAAATTGAACTAGTTAAAATGGACAAGGAATTATTTTTAAATTCAACTATTCCATCTTCAACAAAAAATTTTTCCTCACTTTTATTTGAAAAAATTCTTATTATGCCAGGTTTTAAAAATGATATAGTCGATATATGATCTTTTAATATCCCCATTTCTCCTTCATATGCAGGGATTACTACTTCACTTACATTTTCATTTAAAAAAAATGATTTTTCTGGATTTATAATTTCAACAGAAAAGGTATCACTCATTATGCAGCATCTTTTTTCATTTTTTCAGCCTTTTCAATAGCTTCTTCAATAGTTCCAACCATATAAAATGCTGCTTCAGGTAAGTGATCATATTCACCTTTACAAATAGCATCAAAACCTTTTATTGTAGCCTGTAAATCTACGAGTTTACCAGCAGAACCTGTAAAAACCTCCGCAACAAAAAATGGTTGAGACAAAAATCTTTGAATTTTTCTTGCTCTTGCAACTGTTAATTTATCTTCCTCGGATAATTCATCCATACCTAATATTGCAATAATATCTTGAAGAGATTTATATGTTTGTAAAATTTTTTGTACTTCTCTTGCCACACGATAATGTTCATCACCAACAATTCTAGGATCTAAAATTCTAGATGTTGAGTCAAGTGGGTCTACAGCTGGATAAATTCCAAGTTCTGCTATTTGTCTGGATAACACCGTAGTCGCGTCAAGGTGTGAAAAGGAAGTAGCAGGCGCTGGATCTGTTAAATCATCTGCAGGAACATAAATTGCCTGTACTGATGTAATTGATCCTTTATTTGTGGTAGTAATTCTCTCTTGTAAATTTCCCATATCTGTAGCTAATGTAGGTTGATAGCCAACAGCTGAGGGTATTCTTCCAAGCAAAGCTGATACTTCTGATCCTGCTTGTGTAAATCTAAAAATGTTATCTACAAAAAACAAAACATCCTGACCCTCTTGATCTCTAAAATATTCAGCAACTGTTAAACCAGTTAGTGCAACTCTAGCTCTTGCTCCTGGTGGTTCGTTCATCTGACCGTAAACTAGTGCAGCTTTTGATCCTTCACCATCTGTTTTAATAACACCCGAATCTATCATTTCATGATATAAATCATTTCCTTCTCTAGTTCTTTCTCCAACCCCTGCAAAAACAGAAAAACCTCCATGCGCTTTAGCAATGTTATTTATAAGTTCCATAATGAGAACTGTTTTACCTACTCCAGCTCCCCCAAACAGACCAATTTTTCCACCTTTTGCGTATGGAGCTAATAAGTCTATAACTTTTATTCCTGTTACGAGAATTTCCGTCTCAGTGGACTGATCATTAAATTCAGGCGCTGGTCTATGTATTGGCCAAGATTCCTTGGTTTTAACTGCACCTTTTTCATCTATTGGATCTCCAATAACATTTATAATTCTTCCTAAGGTTTGAGGTCCAACAGGTACCTGTATTGGTGATCCAGTATCTATTACTTCATCACCTCTTTTAAGACCCTCTGTGGCGTCCATGGCAATTGTTCTAACACTTGTTTCACCTAAATGTTGAGCAACCTCAAGAACTAATCTGTTATCACCATTCTTACATTCTAAAGCTGTTAAAATTTCTGGAAGATCATCTTCAAATTTAACATCGACTACTGCGCCAATTATTTGTGTTATTTTTCCCTTTTTCATAATTATAAACTCTCAGCTCCTGATATTATTTCAATTAATTCTTTTGTAATAGCTGCCTGTCGACTTCTATTATACTCAATAGTCAATTTGTCAACCATTTCGCCCGCATTTCGAGTTGCGTTATCCATAGCACTCATCCTAGAACCTTGCTCACTTGCAGAATTTTCAAGCATAGCCTTAAAGATTTGAGTAGATATATTTTTTGGCAATAAATTACTTAAAATTTCGTCTTCATCAGGTTCAAATTCATAGTTATCTTCTAAGGTTTCTTTTTCTAGATTCGTTGATTGAAGTGGTATTATCTGCTGCTGTTGAGGAATTTGGGTTATTACATTTTTAAATTTGTTGTAAAAGATTGTACATACATCAAATTCATTATTCAAAAACCGATTTATTATCACTGATCCAACTTTTTCAGCATCAAAATAATTTATATTTTTTGAGTCCTTAAATGAAATTTTTTCAATAATTTTATTTTTATAATTTCTTTTTAGTTGCTCAAATCCTTTAGTTCCTACAGTAATTATTTTTAAATTTTTATCTTCAGACAAAATTTTTTCAAAATAAGATTTTGCTTTCTTAATTATATTTGAGTTGAAGCCTCCACAAAGACCCCTATCAGATGTCAAAACAACACATAAATGAACTTTATCATTTCCGTTCCCAACAAGTAATTTTGGCGCATTTTCTTTGTCAGTTATACCGTTAGAGAGATTTAAAATTATATTATTCATTTTTTCTGAATAAGGTCTTCCCTTCTCTGCATTATCTTGAGCTTTTTTCAACTTGGCAGCTGCAACCATCTTCATTGCTTTGGTAATTTTTTGTGTTGATTTAACACTTACTATTCTTTTTTTAAGATCGTCTAAACTTGCCATATATTTATTTACTTAAATTATTTTTTAAATTTTTGATTATTTCAACAAGCAATTCCTCAGTTTTTTCATCTAACATACCTGAGCTCGTAATTGCATCTATAATTTCTGGCTTTTCCAACTTACA
>MDTG01185115.1_pt1 | contig 19090 bp, 20 predicted proteins | sample 811421 | NCBI WGS metagenome assembly MDTG01 (sample SAMN05326645, study PRJNA326480) | marine metagenome | isolation source: seawater | place: Pacific Ocean: South East | collected 2011
GATCAGAGCATCAAGTGCGACATTCTATAGGACTTTTTTGCCGACCTGCGGTCTATGCCGTGAGCGACGAAAAACCCCGGCCCTCTGCAACAGGTATCGCGCGGCAGAAACACAATGCACAAAAGGTCAGCATTCACCTGACCAATGCAGCGTACGTCAGCCATTTGAACCAGGACATGGCCAGCAATTTCAAGTCTTTGGCGCCCTGAGCATCCGGCAAAAACGGGTAGCCGCTTGCGGGCCAACGTAGTTCTCGCTATAAGAGCCACAGTGAAATAATCACAGTTTAGAAATTTCAGCGGTAAGCAGGTCTGTTTGTCCGCAAGCCCAACCGAAAAGGCGCCCCAGGCACACCATGAGTCAAGCCGACCTCCTCGACCAAGCCCCTGTATTCCAACTTAAAGGCAGCATGCTGGCCATCACCGTAATGGAGTTGGCGCAGTATTCGATTGAGCAACTCGATCAGCAACTGGCCGAAAAAGTAGCCCAAGCCCCGAATTTTTTCAGCAACACCCCGCTTATTCTGGCGCTCGATAAATTGCCCGAAAGCGAAGAAGAGCTGGATCTTGCCGCCCTGATGGCCGTATGCCGCAAGCACGGCCTGCGCACATTGGCGGTTCGCGCCAGCAATGAGGCGCACATAGCTGCCGCCAACGCCCTCGACTTGCCGGTATTGCCTCCTTCTGGCGCACGCGAACGCGTTATCGACCCGACCGCAGGTCAGGCCGAGAAGAAACCTGAAAAGCCGCCAGCCCCGGCAGAGCCCGAACATAAACCGACCAAAATCATCACCAGCCCCGTGCGTGGCGGCCAGCAGGTTTATGCACAAGGCGGTGACTTGATCGTATTGGCGGCTGTCAGTTCGGGCGCGGAACTTCTCGCCGACGGCAACATCCATGTCTATGGGCCTATGCGTGGCCGAGCACTGGCTGGCGTAAAAGGTAATTTGAAAGCACGAATTTTCTGTAAACAGCTGGGCGCGGAAATGCTTTCCATCGCCGGCCATTACAAGGTTGCAGAAGACTTGAGACGCGATCCACTGTGGGGCGATGCGGTTCATGTCTGCCTGTCGGGTGAGCTGTTGAACATCACTCGTCTTTAACGGATACTGCCGCAAATTCTGGACACAATAAGGGCATCAGGAAGCCTCAATCGGCCGAAAGATCCCGCTTTAATCTTATATTTTGGGGTGAAACACCTTGGCCAAGATCCTCGTAGTCACTTCCGGCAAAGGTGGCGTAGGTAAAACCACCACCAGCGCTGCCATCGGTACCGGCCTCGCTCTGCGCGGGCACAAAACAGTCATCGTCGACTTCGACGTCGGCTTGCGTAACCTTGACCTGATCATGGGTTGCGAGCGCCGCGTAGTGTATGACTTCGTCAACGTTGTTAACGGCGAAGCCACACTGACCCAGGCCCTGATCAAAGACAAACGCCTGGAAAACCTCTTCGTACTGGCCGCAAGCCAGACCCGTGACAAAGACGCGCTGACCGTTGAAGGCGTTGAAAAGGTCATGAAAGAGCTGTCCGAAAACTTTGAATACGTGGTTTGCGACTCGCCAGCCGGTATCGAGAAAGGCGCTCACCTGGCCATGTACTTCGCTGACGAGGCGATTGTCGTGACCAACCCTGAAGTCTCGTCGGTACGTGACTCCGACCGCATGCTGGGCTTGCTTGCGAGCAAATCACGCCGCGCCGAAGAAGGCGGAGACCCGATCAAGGAGCACTTGCTGCTCACCCGTTACAACCCAGAGCGCGTCACTAAAGGTGAAATGCTCGGCGTTGACGACGTAGAAGAAATTCTCGCGATTCGCCTCATCGGCGTCATTCCGGAGTCACAAGCTGTACTGAAAGCATCCAACCAGGGTGTTCCGGTGATTCTCGACGACCAGAGCGATGCGGGCCAGGCCTACAGCGACGCAGTTGACCGCCTGCTGGGCAAAGAAGTGGCGCATCGTTTCCTTGATGTACAGAAGAAAGGATTCTTACAACGTCTGTTTGGAGGTCGTGAATGAATATTTTTGACTTCTTTCGTGAGCGCAAGAAAGGCTCCACTGCTTCGATCGCGAAAGAACGCCTGCAAATTATCGTCGCCCACGAGCGCGGCCAACGCAGCAAGCCGGACTACCTGCCGGCCTTGCAGCAAGAATTGGTCGACGTGATTCGCAAGTACGTCAATATCGAATCTGACCAAGTGCAGGTTGCCCTGGAGAATCAGGGCAGCTGTTCGATTCTGGAATTGAACATCACCCTGCCCGATCGTTAATCGCCGGGGTTCGCGCAAGCTCTGAGCTCTCGCCAACCGGTAACAACACGATCGACAGTTATGAAAATGGCGGCCCTATTGGCCGCCGTTTCATTTTCACCCCGCAACAAACCGCTAACGCAAGAATCGCCAATGCCTCTCAGCCAGATCGAAATACTCCACCAAGACGCCGCCCTGCTGGTGATCAACAAGCCCACCCTGCTGCTCTCGGTGCCCGGTCGCGCAGAGGACAACAAGGACTGCCTGGTGACTCGCCTGCAAGAAAACGGCTTCCCCGAAGCACGTATCGTGCATCGACTGGACTGGGAAACCTCGGGAATTATCGTGCTCGCACGCGACCCGGACAGCCACCGCGAGCTGTCGCGCCAATTCCATGATCGTGAGACTGAAAAAGCCTATATGGCGCTGTGCTGGGGCCAACCCGAACAGGACAGTGGCTCGATCGACCTGCCGCTGCGCTACGATCCGCCAACCAAGCCGCGTCACGTGGTCGACTTTGAGCAAGGTAAACACGCGCAGACCTTCTGGCGGATTATCGAGCGCTGTGGCGACTATTGCCGTGTCGAGCTGACGCCGATTACCGGCCGCTCACACCAATTGCGCGTGCACATGCTCTCTATCGGTCACCCGCTGCTGGGTGACGGCCTGTATGCGCATGAGCAAGCGTTACACGCCTATCCGCGCCTGTGCCTGCACGCCTGCATGCTCAGCCTGACTCACCCGCAAACAGGTGAGCGGATGCGTTTCGAGTGTCCTGCACCTTTCTAACGGTGCAAAAGCAAAAAGGCCGGAGCATTCTCCTGCCTTTTCAGCATTTCAACGTCACGCTTAGCGGTTAACCACGATCCGCTGCGGCAGTGATCAACTGCTTCATTTCCACGACTGCCTGCTTGAAGCCAACGAACAAGGCGTGGGCAACCAGCGCATGGCCGATGTTGAGTTCATTGATCCCGGCAATCGCCGCGACAGGCTCGACGTTGTGATAATGCAGCCCGTGACCGGCGTTAACGACAAGCCCATTGGCCAGGCCGCAAGCCACACCTTGGCGAATACGCTCAAGCTCGTGCGCAGTCTCTTGCGGGGTATGGGCATCGGCGTAACGCCCGGTGTGCAACTCGATAGCTGGCGCACCGACACGCTTGGACGCTTCGATCTGGGCGGTGTCCGGATCAATAAACAGCGACACCTCACAGCCAATCTTGCTCAAGCGCTCAACCGCCGCGCGAATCCGCTCCTCTTGCCCCGCCACATCAAGCCCGCCTTCGGTGGTGAGCTCCTGGCGTGTTTCCGGCACCAGGCAAACATGCGCCGGGCAAATGCTCTCGGCGAACGCGAGCATTTCCTCAGTCACACCCATTTCGAAGTTCATGCGCGTTTGCAGCACGTCCTTGAGCACGCGCACATCGCGCTCCTGAATGTGCCGGCGATCTTCACGCAGGTGCACGGTAATGCCATCAGCGCCCGCCTCTTCGGCGTCCAGCGCCGCCTTTACCGGATCGGGGTAACGTGTACCGCGCGCCTGGCGCAGCGTCGCCACATGGTCAATATTTACCCCAAGCAATACACGATTGGCATCAGTCACGAACAGGCTCCTTGAGCGTCATAAACAATTCACGGCTCACCAACGGTTTGCCGCCTAAGTGGGGGGCCAGCGCCTGGCGCATGAGGCGTTTTGCCGCCGCGAGCGCACCGACAGCCGACCAGTCGGCTTCGGCCATGGCCAATAATTCTTTGCCCTGAAATACGCCGGGCTGAAACTGCCCGACAGGCACCATCCCCTCTTCGGTTTGCAGGCGATACAGGCCTTCTGGGGCAATCGGTTCGCCTTGCACATCACTATCAAGGGCAAAACCATAGCCCAGCTCACCCAGCAAACGCCATTCAAATGAGCGCAGCAAGGGTTCAATAGCCCGCCCTTCGGCGAGCGCCTGCAAGGTCATGGCGTAGTGATCGAAGAGCAACGGATGCGGGTCTTCGGCGGGTAACAGGCGAATAAGCAGTTCATTGAGGTACAGCCCACTGAACAAAGCCTGCCCGGCGATCAGCATGGGAAAACCGGTGGCTTCAAGGCGAGCGACATTCTTCAGTTCGCTGCGCCCGCGAAACTCGGCATCCAGCGCTACGAAGGGTCTGGCCAATGTGCCAGCCTTGCCTCTGGCGCCGCGCAATACCGCGCGCAAGCGACCTTGGTGGAGTGAGGAAACCAACCAGCGCACTGCTTTCGCGATAGGCGCGGCTGTGAAGCACGAAAGCGGGTTGGCTGAGCGCAAGCATGGCAGATGCAGACTCAAGAGAGGATGGGGGCGCCTGCGCCCGACGCGATTACTCGGTCAAGCGCGGGTTGCGCGGTGTGAAACATGGCCCGCCGTTGCAGGCGATCGTGCCGCGCGTCTGAGGTGTTAAATATCGTCATAGCCGAGCGAGCGCAGTGCACGCTCATCGTCGGACCAGCCGCCTTTAACCTTGACCCACAGGTTGAGCATGACCTTGGAATCAAACAGCACTTCCATGTCCTTGCGCGCTTCCTGACCAACACGCTTGATGCGCTCACCCTTGTCGCCGATGATGATTTTCTTCTGCCCGTCACGCTCAACCAGAATCAGCGCATGGATATGCAGAATGCGCCCTTCCTTCTTGAACTCTTCAATCTCGACGGTTATCTGATAAGGCAACTCGGCGCCCAGCTGACGCATGATCTTTTCACGCACCAGTTCAGCGGCGAAGAAACGGCTGGAGCGGTCGGTGATCTGATCTTCCGGGAAGAAGTGCACGCCTTCCGGCAAACGCTCGCCAACCAGTTTTTCCAGCGTTTCGAGGTTGTGCCCATGCTGCGCCGAGATCGGCACGATTTCAGCATTCGGCAACTGCTCAGCCAGCCACTCAAGGTGCGGCATCAGCTCAGCTTTGTCTTCGAGGCGATCGGTTTTGTTGATGGCCAGAATCACCGGGCCTTCAACATACTGAATGCGCTCGAGAACCATCTGGTCTTCATCGGTCCAACGGGTGCGATCCACTACAAAAATAACCACATCGACATCTTTCAATGCCGAAGACGCATTCTTGTTCATGTAGCGGTTAAGCGCTTTCTCGTTGTTCTTGTGCAGGCCCGGCGTGTCGACGTAAATCGCCTGCACTTCACCCTCGGTTTTAATCCCGAGCATGTTGTGACGAGTGGTTTGCGGCTTGCGCGAGGTGATCGCCAGCTTCTGCCCGAGGATGTGGTTGAGCAATGTCGATTTACCCACATTCGGCCGGCCAACGATGGCGACATAGCCGCAACGCAATACAGGTGAATCAGTCATGGCCGTTCTCCACGCCCAAGGCGATCAATGCAGCGGCAGCTGCAACCTGCTCGGCAATACGCCGACTGGCGCCCTGTCCGAGGGTTTTTTCATTCAATAAAGTTACCTGACATTCAACAATGAATGTCCGGCAATGCGGCTCGCCCTGAATATCCACGACTTCATAGCGTGGCAATTCACAGGCGCGCGACTGCAGAAACTCTTGCAGACGCGTTTTCGGATCTTTGTTGGTGTCGACCAACGTCAGGCTTTCGAACTCATTGGCCAGCCATGCCAGCACGCGGTCGCGGGCGACTTCCATGCCGGCGTCGAGGTAAATGGCACCAATCAGGCCTTCCAGCGCATCGGCCAGAATCGACTCGCGGCGAAAACCGCCACTCTTCAACTCACCTGAGCCTAGTCGCAAATACTCGCCAAGGTCGAAACCACGCGCCAGAACGGCCAGGGTCTCGCCTTTTACCAGACGCGCGCGCAGGCGTGACAGCTGGCCTTCACGCGCCTGTGGAAAGCGCTCGAACAACGCTTCCCCGGCAACAAAATTAAGGATTGCATCACCGAGGAATTCAAGGCGTTCGTTATTGCGCCCAGCGAAACTACGATGGGTCAATGCCAGAACCATAAGGTCCTGGTCTTTGAACTGATAACCGAGCTGGCGCTCGAGGCGGGCTAACGAAGCAGTCACGGCATACGCACACGGAATTCTTTGTCAAAATTAGCCACCAGATCGAGGTTCTCGATCAGTGGTTCACGCTTCTCGTATTTCAGATGAGCGTGAAATTCGTTGTTCTCGATTTTCACTTTTAGTATGTCTTCCAGCTTAACGTCGCGAATGCTGTTTACGGTCATGCCACTGTTCACATAACTGTAAAAATCACCCACTGTGGTGATTTCGCGACCTTTCTCGGTTTCAACCGAGGTAATGATCTTTTCCAGGGACATGTAGTCCATGTAGTGCGGCAGCATCTTGAACGCAGTACTGGCGAAAAAAGCCACCAGCGCCAGAACGAAGAGCCAACCAATAATCGACATCCCTTTCTGTGAACGGGTGTATGTCATTTTAGTCCCCAAATCTTAGAGTTTTTAGAAAGCCAGAATGGCTAAACACAAGACTATATATAGCTAGCGGCGCTGACTTGAACAGCGCCACAATTATTCAAATTAATGAATAAGGCCGACACGGCTGAAATTCGGCAGATTTTTCGACTTCGGGTCAGGCCAGCTCATCCACACCGCAAATGCCTTACCGACGATATTCTGGTCAGGCACCATGCCCAGCAAGGGCTTGGGGATATTCGGATCGTTCCAGTAACGGCTGTCATTGGAGTTGTCACGGTTATCGCCCATCATGAAGTAATGGCCGGCAGGCACCGTCCACTCACCACCCGGAACGGCGTGATAACGCTTCATTTCCTTGCGGATCAGGTGTTCAACCTCACCCAGCTTCTCGTCATAAAGCATAACGCTTCCCAGGCTGCCGGCCTCTTCGCCGAGCAATTCCTGAGCAACTGGCTTGCCGTTAACAAACAAGTGCTTGTCCGGCGTGTAACGCACCACGTCGCCCGGCACACCGACTACACGCTTGATGTAGTTGATAGAAGGGTCGCTCGGGTAACGGAACACCATGACATCGCCGCGCTGCGGGTCATCAATCTGGATAATCTTGGTGTCGATCACTGGCAGGCGGATGCCGTAGGCAAACTTGTTGACCAGAATGAAGTCGCCAACCTCAAGGGTCGGACGCATCGAGCCCGATGGAATCTGGAACGGTTCCACCAGAAACGAGCGCAAGACCAGCACAATCGCCAACACCGGGAAGAACGACTTACCGTACTCCACCAGCATCGGCTCTTTGTTGAGTCGCTCAATTACCGCTTCATCAGGCTCGCTGACCTGACCATGATAGTGGCTGATGGCCGCGCGGCGACGCGGGGCCAACACCAATAAATCGAACAGCGCCAGCACGCCGCAAACAGCGACGGCCAGTACAAGCACAAGCGGGAAATTGATCGACATAGGCCCTAACTATCCACCTTGAGAACTGCAAGGAAGGCTTCTTGTGGAATCTCCACGTTGCCCACCTGCTTCATCCTTTTCTTACCGGCCTTCTGCTTTTCAAGCAGCTTGCGCTTACGGCTAACGTCACCACCGTAGCACTTGGCCAGTACGTTCTTCCTGAGTGCCTTGACCGTGGTGCGAGCAACAATCTGCCCCCCAATCGCAGCCTGAATCGCGACGTCGAACATCTGACGCGGGATCAGTTCCTTCATTTTTTCGGTCAACTGACGGCCCTTGTAGTGAGCCTTGTCGCGGTGAACGATCAATGCCAGAGCATCAACCTTCTCACCGTTGATCAGCACGTCCAGCTTGACCAGATTGGCCGACTGGAAGCGATCGAAACTGTAATCCAGCGAGGCATAACCACGGCTTACGGACTTCAAGCGGTCGAAGAAGTCGAGAACCACTTCGTTCATCGGCAAGTCATAAGAGACCTGCACCTGACTGCTCAGGTACTGCATGTCACGCTGCACACCGCGCTTCTCGATACACAGGGTAATGACGTTACCCAGGTGTTCTTGCGGCACCAGAATGTTGGCACGCACGATGGGTTCGCGCATGTCTTCGATGGTCGAGATGTCCGGCAATTTGGATGGGTTATCAACGTAAATCGTCTCACCGGTCTTCAGCACAACCTCGAACACTACGGTTGGTGCTGTGGTGATCAGGTCGAGATCGTATTCACGCTCCAGACGCTCCTGAATGATCTCCATGTGGAGCATGCCGAGGAAGCCGATACGGAAGCCAAAACCCAGTGCATCCGAGCTTTCCGGCTCGTATTGCAGGGCGGCATCGTTCAATGTCAGCTTTTGCAGGGCTTCACGGAAGTCTTCGAAGTCGTCCGAACTCACCGGGAACAGGCCAGCGTAAACCTGAGGTTTAACGCGCTGGAAACCTGGCAGTATGTCTACGTCCGGCGTGGTCGACAGGGTCAGGGTGTCGCCCACTGGCGCGCCGTGAATGTCTTTGATGCCGGCGATGATAAAGCCCACTTCACCGGCTTTAAGATCAGCGGTGGCTGTGTGCTTCGGATTGAACACGCCCACGCTATCGACCTGGTGCATTTTGCCGGTCGATTTAACCAGGACCTTGTCGCCCTTCTTGATGCGGCCGTGACGCACACGCACCAAGGACACTACGCCCAGGTAGTTATCAAACCAGGAGTCGATGATCAGCGCCTGCAACGGCGCGTCGATGTCACCGGTCGGCGCCGGAATGGTCGCCACCAGGCGCTCAAGCACCTCGTCAACGCCCATGCCGCTCTTGGCACTACAGGCCACAGCGTCGGTGGCATCGATACCGATGATGTGTTCGATCTCTTCTTTAACCCGCTCAGGCTCAGCCTGCGGCAGGTCCATCTTGTTCAGCACCGGCATGACCTCAAGGCCCTGCTCGATCGCCGTGTAGCAGTTGGCTACCGACTGCGCTTCCACGCCCTGACCGGCGTCAACCACCAGCAATGCACCTTCACAGGCCGCCAGAGAACGGCTGACTTCGTAGGTGAAGTCAACGTGGCCTGGCGTATCAATGAAGTTCAACTGATAGGTTTTGCCATCGCGCGCGGTGTAATACAAGGTAACGCTGTGCGCCTTGATGGTGATCCCACGCTCACGCTCCAGATCCATGGAGTCCAGTACCTGGGCCTCCATTTCACGCTCAGTCAACCCGCCGCACATTTGAATGAAGCGGTCGGCGAGCGTGGACTTGCCGTGGTCAATATGGGCAATAATGCTGAAATTACGTATGTGGCTCAGGTCACTCACAAGACAACACTCAAAAAAGTTCGCAGGCGACTGCCCGCCGAAAATAGCCGCGGAGTGTACTCGATTTTGCCCCGCCAAGTCATCAATAGCGCCACAAGCTGTGATCTAAGGTCCCTCAATCGTAGCTCGGGCGCAGGCAGCGGGCCGATACTCAGGCAAACAAAGCGCCCTGCGGTCATCTAAGCGCATTGCAGCCACCCTCAGTTATAGCGGTGCAAACGGCAGGCACAAAAAAGGGGCGATCAAATCGCCCCTTTTCTTGCTGCCGAAATTACTCGGAAAGCTTGAAGGTAATGAAGCTTGCGCGGCCTTTACGCAGCACTCGCATCGATACCGAACGATCTTTTGGCAGCGCCTTGGCGACCTTCTCGAAAGTCGAGGCTGTCAGAATTGGCTCGTTGTTCAGGTGTGTAATCACATCACCCGGACGCAGACCAATCAAAGCTGCCGGACCGTCAAGGACTTCGCTGATGACAACGCCACCTTTGAGATCCAGGCCTTTCTTCTGCTCTGCGCTCAGCTCGACCACTTTCACCCCAAGGCGATTGCTGTGGCTTTCGGCAGACTGGCCAGTGGCACTCGCCAGCGCTTCAGAATCTTCCGGGAGCGAACCAATGGTCAGCGTCAGCTTCTTGTGATCGCCTTCACGCACCACATCCATCTCAGCTTTTTCGCCAGGCTTCAGCGCGCCAACCAGATGCGGCAGGTCTGCCGACATATCAATCGGCTTGCCATTGAGCGAGAGAATCACATCGCCGACTTGCAGACCGCCTTTGGCAGCCGGGCCGTCGTCAAGAATCTGCGCGACCAGAGCGCCCGCTGGCTTCTCCAGACCAAACGATTCAGCCAGATCCTTATTGACCTCTTGAATCACCACGCCAAGCCAGCCACGACTGACCTTGCCGCTGTTCTTCAACTGGTCAGCCACATCCATCGCAACACTCATCGGAATGGCGAAAGACAGGCCCATGAAACCGCCGGAACGGGTGAAAATCTGTGAGTTGATACCCACAACCTCGCCCTGCAGGTTGAACAACGGGCCGCCGGAGTTACCCGGGTTGATCGCCACGTCGGTCTGAATGAACGGCACATAGCTCTCATTTGGCAGGCTGCGGCCTTTGGCGCTGACGATACCGGCAGTTACCGAGTGATCGAAACCAAATGGCGAACCGATGGCCAACACCCACTCACCCACTTGCAAGTCTTCCGACTTGCCCAGACGCACTGTCGGCAGGTCTTTGGCATCGACCTTGAGCAGCGCTACGTCGCTACGCGGATCGGCGCCCACCACCTTGGCTTCCAACTCACTGCGATCAGACAGGCGCACGACAACTTCGTCGGCATCCGCGATCACGTGATTGTTGGTCATGATGTAGCCATCGGAGGAAATGATGAAACCGGAGCCAAGCGACTGAGCCTCACGCTGATGGCCTTTAGGCGCACTCGGTTGACGCGGAATGCTGCGCTCAAAGAACTCGCGGAACATGGGCGGCAGCCCTTCCAGATCCGGTACAGACATGCCACCCGAGTTGGCGGCGACATTGTCCGGTATTTTTTGTCGGGTACTGATATTGACCACAGCGGGAGAAGCTTCTTTGACCAGCTCGGTGAAGTCAGGCAGTTCCGCATGCGCGGTAACCGCTTGCCCCAGGAGCAGCACTGACAACAGTGCAGACCAACATAGCTTCAGGCTAGGCATCGACATACAACTCTCCCATCCAGAAATACTAAAGACACGGCTTAAACCCCCGCAGCACCTACCAACAAGGCACGCAATACTACGGGCTGCAACGCAGGATCATCAGACACACGCCTACTGCGCCAGCGCACCCCGAACCAGGATGCCACCAACCCGAATAGACCCGAAAGAATGACCAGCGATTCACTCAAGGACATTGCATCAGCCAACAGCGCGGCCGCAAACAATCCTAATAATGGGATCAGGTAAACCAGTAGCGAGCCGCGAACAAGTAAGTCTTCGCGCACCCCGATTACTACCGAGTCTCCAACATTCAACTGCAGATCGCTCAGCGCGCGCACCAAACCACGGCGGCTGTCGACACCAAGCTTGTCCATCAAACCCTGGCCGCAACCGGCTTGGGCAGAGCAACTGGAGCAGGTACTTTTTCGCAGTGTTTCAACCCAGACAGCGCCGGATTCAACTGCAATCACCCGCCCCGTCTCTTCAATCATTGAACAGCTTTCTCCGCGCCGGGACGCACCGACAAGGCGATCCGCTCTGCTGTACCGAGGGGTATTTCACCGACCACGGTGACCATCATGCCGCCATCGCTGGTGACCAGCTTGCGCGACACCGCAACGGTTGGCCCAAGCTGGCTGCGGGCATCTTCGACCGTCGCACCATGCAAGGCCTCAAGAAAGACCGAGAAGCGCGCCAGTCCGTCGTCATACACCAGGCATTCGACCGTATCATCGGATACAGGACTGCGCCGGCGCGTAACGCTGGTGAGATTGAAACCTGTAGGAAGCCAATCCGAATGCCAGGACTGCGTGACGACTTTATCGCTTTCAAGCGCGTCGACAGGCTTGCAGTTATCACTCGGCGCAAGGCCTGCAGTGACAGCAGCGGCATCGGTGGTGAAATCAGTGAACTGGAAGCGTTCGAGCATTTGCCCGCGGTCATTGACCAACAGGGACTTCAACGGGATCGCCGTTTCGCTATCAAGATGCAACTCAACCCCGAAACGGTGCTGATCGCGCGGTGCAAGGCCAAGAATGACTGCACTGCGCCCCGCCACGCGGGATTCACCCATCAGCCGCAACTCGTAGGATTTAGCCAGTTGCTCGGGATTCAGCCCACGCTCGGACCACGCCTGCCCTGCAACTACCGGGTCTGCCAACTCGCCACTGGCGCAGCGAGTGACGCCATTACTGCGGACGACTTCCTGAGCGTCGCCATCGAGCTGCAACAAGCGCTCTTGAACAGCACCCTCCGCCGCCACCTGATGCCAGATGCTATGCGTAGAAAAGCTACCGTTACGCTCGTAAACGAAGCGACCACGGTAGCTTTGCGTGTGTTCAGCACTTGCCAAACGATCCAGCCAAGCCTTTGCATCTGCAGCAAAGGCAGGCAGAACAGTAAAGCTGCCCAACAATAGGACAGCAACAGGAATAAAGCGCATGCGCCTCCTTAACGGCTTTCCAGACTTGCCGCGCGTGCATAAGGCAATGCACTTTCGGTCACGCTCATAGCGGCTTGCTGAGCATGCTGACGCAAGTAGGAAGGCAGACGCTGTTCGTGCCAGCCTTGCTGAACTTTGCTCGGGTCAATCTCGACACTGGCCGGATCATCACTCGACAGGTTGAAGCCTGCCAGCATTGCCGGGCCGTGCGACTGTGGCATCACCAGCGAAGGCTGGTTGCTCTGCTGCGCCAACTGAGTGCTCAGCGCATCATTCTGGTTGTACATGCGCACACCTACCAGAACGGCTGCGGTGACCGATGCTGCCACGGCGATTCGACCGACCGTGCGCCAAGGGCCTTTGACCACTTTGTCGGAAACGACAACCGGCTGCGGTTCATCCGCCAGAGCAGCAGAAACTGCTGAGGCAATATCCAGATTCAGACGCGGTTCAATGAACTCCTTGTGCATGGCTGCACGCGCAATCTGATAACGCGACCAGGTAGCTCGCAAATCAGCATCGCCGCTTGCACCCAGTACGCGTCTAAGCTCCATTTCATCCGCTTCGTTATCCATCACCGCGGACAGCGATTCCTGCAGGGCTTCACGACTCATGACGGTTCCTCTCTTGGCTGTCGCCGCTGTCTTGTGGGGTCTTTGAAAAGTACTGCGCGGGCATGGCAAGACTTGAAAGCAGCTCAATCTGCACACTTACGACCTGTAAGCTGTACGGCTCGAACTTTTGCGCTTTGTAGCTTGATACTCGCACCCTTCTCCAAGACTCCTTAGCTATCCTGCAGCAACGGCTGCAGGATCTTGTCAATTGCTTCACGCGCCCGGAATATCCGTGAGCGCACCGTTCCCACCGGACACTGCATGACGCTGGCAATGTCTTCATAACTGAGACCATCAAATTCACGCAATGTTAGGGCGGTGCGTAAATCTTCTGGTAACTGTTGAATGCACTTGTGCACGGTGTTTTCAATTTCGTCGCGCAGTAATGAACGCTCTGGCGACTCGATATCCTTGAGGGCGTGATCGCCATCGTAGAACTCGGCATCTTCAGCACTTACATCACTGTCCGGCGGCCTTCTACCGCGTGACACCAGGTGATTTTTTGCGGTGTTGATCGCGATTCGATACAACCATGTGTAGAACGCGCTCTCACCCCTGAAATTACCTAAAGCCCGGTAGGCCTTAACAAAAGCTTCCTGGGCCACATCCTGTGCTTCATGGGTGTCGTGCACAAAACGCACGATCAACCCGAGAATCTTGTGCTGATACTTCAGCACCAACAGATCAAAAGCTCGCTTATCGCCACGCTGCACGCGCTCGACCAGCTGCTGATCCTCTTCCTGGGTTAGCATGAACACTCCTCGTTAACTTTTGAGGAGCCTTGCGCTAGCCAAATAACCGACCTGCAAAAATAGACTCGAACATTGCGCAAAAGTTCTCCCCTCCAACCAAGCTTCCTGCAAAACAATTTTGAATTTTGCACGGAACAACACAGCAACCCGTAGCACTTGCTGTGCAATTAAGTCTTTAATCATCTGTAGAACCGCATCAAACCAGCAGCATGTTTGATAGACGATCACGTTTCACAGACATTGTCCCTCTTCGGGTGACTAGTTATGGAACACAATCTGCTAAGAAAGTTCCCAAACACCATAGCCAGTCATAAGCCTGCTATTGTGCCGCCCCACCCCTCTATATACTAGGGGCAGGATTCACGCGGATTCAGCTAATGAGCCAGCATTATCAACACGATGTACTAGTAATAGGCAGTGGCGCTGCGGGCCTGACCCTTGCACTGACACTGCCAGAGCACCTGAGAATAGGCGTATTGAGCAAGGGCAACCTCGCCAACGGCTCAACTTTTTGGGCGCAAGGCGGTGTAGCAGCAGTGCTCGATGACACCGACACGGTGGAATCTCACGTCGAGGACACGCTCAACTCAGGCGCCGGACTGTGCCGCGAAGACGCCGTGCGCTTCACGGTCGAGCACAGCCGCGAGGCCATTCAGTGGCTGATCGAACAAGGCGTGCCGTTTACCCGGGACGATGAAACCGCTCGCGAAGACGGCGGCTTCGAGTTTCACCTGACCCGAGAAGGCGGCCACAGTCACCGGCGCATCATTCATGCTGCTGATGCAACCGGCGCAGCTATATTCAAGGCGCTGCTGGATCAAGCCAGAGCGCGTCACAATATTGAATTACTTGAACAGCGCGTTGCCGTTGATCTGATTACCGAGCGCAAGCTTGGGCAGTCCGGTCAGCGCTGCCTCGGCGCTTATGTGCTGAACCGCAACACCGGTGAAGTCGACACCTACGCCGCCCGCTTCGTGATTTTGGCGACCGGCGGCGCGGCCAAAGTTTATCTCTACACCAGCAATCCGGACGGCGCCTGCGGCGATGGCATTGCCATGGCCTGGCGCGCGGGCTGTCGGGTCGGCAATCTGGAATTCAACCAGTTCCACCCAACCTGTCTTTATCACCCGAAGGCGAAGAGCTTTCTGGTCACTGAAGCGCTACGTGGCGAGGGTGCATTACTGCGCCTACCCAATGGCGATCGTTTCATGCAACGCTTCGACGCCCGCGCAGAACTGGCGCCGCGCGATATCGTCGCTCGCGCCATCGACCACGAAATGAAGCGCCTGGGGGTTGATTGCGTTTATCTCGACATCAGCCACAAAGACGCCAACTTCATCAAAACCCACTTCCCGACCGTTTATGAGCGCTGCCTTGAGTTCGGCATCGACATAACCCGCGAGCCGATTCCAGTGGTACCGGCTGCGCACTACACCTGCGGCGGGGTCGTGGTTGATCAGCATGGCCATACCGATGTGCCGGGCCTGTACGCCATTGGCGAAACCAGCTTTACCGGCCTGCATGGTGCCAACCGCATGGCCAGCAACTCGCTGCTTGAGTGCTTCGTTTATGCACGCTCGGCGGCAGCAGACATCACCGCGCAACTCGAACAGATCAGCATGCCCGGCCGCTTGCCAACATGGGATGCCAGCCAGGTAACTGACTCGGATGAAGACGTCATCATCGCTCACAACTGGGACGAGCTGCGCCGATTCATGTGGGACTACGTGGGCATCGTGCGCACCAACAAGCGCCTGCAGCGCGCGCAACACCGCGTACGCCTGCTACTCGACGAAATCGACGAGTTCTACAGTAATTATCGGGTCAGCCGGGATTTGATTGAGTTACGTAACCTGGCGCAAGTGGCTGAGCTGATGATTATCTCGGCCATGCAGCGCAAGGAATCTCGCGGCCTGCACTACACACTGGACTATCCGGAGCAGCTCGCCGAGGCCAAGGACACTATCCTGCAGCCGCGCCTGGGTGCCAACTGAACTTCAGGCGCACGCGCAAACGCCGATGATCGGTAAACGAAAGGGAGTCGTGAACAATGCACAGGCCGCTGACCCACCAGCGGCCCGGCAACCGATAACGCAAAATCACGCAATAAGGCAGCGCCAGGCAATCACGACGCAACTCGATTGGCTGCCAACCAGTTGCCCGCGAGTACAGATACCAGCCATCGGGATCAGCGCGCAAACGGCTGACGGCATATTTCGAGCTAAGCAGTATCGAGCGCGGCAGCGTCCACAGCGCATGCGCCAGGCACAACCCGCAGCCCGCGAGTCGCAACCAGAGCGCAAGGTCGAGCCTTAACAGGACCACGACCGTCACCAGCAGTAAAGTCAGGTACGCCACCAGCAAACGCCGCGAAGGCTGCCAGTGGCATTCGAAGCGATTACTTCGGTTGGACACGGTCCAGAATCATCCGCACCATGCGCTGAATATCCGGATCATCGGATTCGCCGCGCTGCATGAACCAGCCGAACATATCCTGATCTTCGCACTCAAGCAGCCTGCGATAACGCGCCTGATCGTCCGCATCGAGCGAGGAGTAAACCTCTTTGACGAAAGGCACCAGCAGTACATCCAGTTCCAGCATGCCGCGACGGCTGTGCCAAAACAGGCGATTGAGTTCAGTCGAGTCGACCATCTGATGAATCCTTGATAAAGCAGACATTGATTAAGCCGGCCAGTATAACGGCGAAATGGCCCGCTGTTGACCCGCGCAGACGACGAGCAGAATTTAGCAGTGCCGCGATCGACATCCGCACTGACAATTACCCTGTCGGCGCACTATCATTACGCCCTCTCTTTTCATTCAGTGATAAGCAGTTTCCCATGGCCGATACCGCGTTTTTTTGCACCCTCAGCCACGAAGGCGTCATGTCCGTTCGCGGCGCCGATGCCAATAAATTCCTGCAGGGCCAGATCACCTGCAACCTCAATTACCTGAATCCGACGGTTTCCAGCGTTGGCGCCCGTTGCAACCCCAAAGGGCGCATGCTCTCAAGCTTTCGCGTGCTGGCGGTAGACGATGGCTATCTGCTGGCGATGGCCAGTGAATTGCTCGAAAAGCAACTGGCGGACCTTAAGAAATACGCCGTCTTTTCCAAGTCGAAGCTGCTCGACGAAAGCGCCGAATGGACCCGTTTTGGTCTGTACAAAGGTGACGGCGCCCTGCTCGCGCTGGGCTTTGAGCTAAACCCGACGCCGGGCAGCGTGAGCAGCGCACACAACTTAATGGCCGTGCACCTGGGCAATGAACGTGTCGAACTCTGGGTGCCGGCAAGTGAAGCCGACGAAATAAAGCTGCGCCTGAGCGCTCAATTGCCAGAAGCCCCCGTTAACGACTGGCTACTGGGGCAGATTCGCGCCGGTATCGGCCAGGTCTTCGGGCCCGCGTTCGAGCTGTTTATTCCGCAGATGATCAACTTGCAGGCCGTCGGCGGCGTCAGCTTCAAAAAGGGCTGCTACACCGGCCAGGAAATCGTGGCGCGCATGCAGTATCTGGGCAAACTCAAACGCCGCATGTATCGCCTGAGCGTTGAGGCGAGTGAACTACCGGAACCTGCAACGGCACTGTTCTCTCCTGAACGAACTTCGGCCGTGGGCGAAGTGGTCATGGCGGCACGCAGCGAGACGGCCATCGAATTGCTCGCCGTGGTGCAGGAAGACGCCATCTGCGATGGCCGCATTCTGCTTGGCGCACCGGACGGCGAGGCGCTGACACTGCTTGACCTGCCTTACACGCTGAATTCGGACTTGGAAATCCAGCGTTAGAAAAAGCCATTGCTGATCACTGGCTCACAAAACCAGCCATCTAAATGTTTGAATTTGGCAGAATTAATTACACTGCGGCTGGCTGAAGCCCTATAGAGAATCGTCATGAGCAGTACCCTCGCAGAAAAAGTCCAAGCGCAATTGATTCAAGCCATCGACAATGATGCGCTGACCCTGCCGACACTGCCCGAAGTTGCGCTGCGCGTGCGCGAAGCGGCTGAAGATCCGGATGTTGGTGCGGCTGACATCGCTAAGGTGCTGGCTAACGACGCGGCCATCAGCGCACGTTTGATCAAGGTGGTGAATAGCCCGCTGCTGCGCGCCGCCGGGGTTATCACCGACCTGCAAATGGCCGTCTCGCGTTTGGGCATTAATTACACCTGCAATCTGGCGACAGGCTTGGCAATGGAGCAGATGTTTCAGGCCACCACCGACATCATCGACCAGAAAATGCGCGAAGTCTGGAACAAGAGCACCGAAATTGCCGGTATCAGCCACGTTCTGTGCCGTCATTACACGCGCCTGATGCCAGATCAGGCGACTCTGGCGGGCTTGGTCCATCAAATTGGTATTCTGCCGATTCTGACCTTCGCAGAAGAACACGAAGAACTGCTGGCCGACCCGCAAACGCTGGACGCCGTAATCAATGCGATTCACCCGGTGTTGGGCGAGAAGATTTTGCGCGCCTGGCAATTCCCCGAACAAATCGCCACTGTGCCAGGTCAGTTGCTCAACTTCTCACGCAACAGCGCGAAGACCGACTACACCGACATCGTCCAGGTCGCCATGCTGCAAAGCTACATCGGCACCGATCATCCATTTGCCCAAATGGACTGGTCAGACATCAGCTCATTCCACAAGCTCGGGCTGGACCCGCAAGTGGACATGCAAGATGACGAAGACCTCAGCGCATCGATGGAAGCTGCCATGAGCATGCTTCAGTAATATCGGATAAACGGGCCATGACGCGAACCTGCATCATGGCCCGTGTTCTGGCGCCAACTGACTAAACTCAACGCGCACCAGCAAGCCGTGCGGCACGACTTGCTGCAGGCTGATTCGCGCCTGATGCGCCGAGCATATCTCGCCGACGATGGCCAAGCCCAAACCGGCGCCCAAACCTTCGTTACGGCTGCGATAAAAGCGCTTGAACACCTGCTCGCGCTCGGCTTCGGGAATCCCCGGGCCATCATCCTCGACCTCAAGCACGCCATCGGGCTTGACCCGCAAGATAACCGTGCTGCCAGGCGGCGAGTGGGCAATGGCGTTATCCACCAGATTGCTCAGCAACTCGTTAAGCAAAGTCGGCTCACCGCGCAGCCACACCGGCGCGTCGGCCTCCAGCGCCAACGCCACGCCGCGGGCATGGGCAAGCGGTGCCAGCGCCATGCCCAGCTCACGCGCTAACTGAC
>MDTG01347890.1_pt1 | contig 19090 bp, 19 predicted proteins | sample 811421 | NCBI WGS metagenome assembly MDTG01 (sample SAMN05326645, study PRJNA326480) | marine metagenome | isolation source: seawater | place: Pacific Ocean: South East | collected 2011
CAAAAGCAATGCAAAAGGTTGGTAATGAAGGAGTTATAACTGTTGAAGAGGCAAAAGGTATCGAAACTGAACTTGATGTTGTAGAAGGAATGCAATTTGATAGAGGCTATCTATCGCCTTACTTTATAACAAATGGTGACAAAATGACAACAGAGTTAGAGAACCCTTTAATTCTATTACATGAAAAAAAATTAACTAATTTGCAACCGATGGTTCCACTTTTAGAAGCTGTTGTGCAAGCTGGCAGACCACTGATGATTATTTCAGAAGACGTTGAAGGCGAAGCTTTGGCAACTCTAGTAGTAAACAAACTTAGAGGAGGTTTGAAAGTTGTCGCTGTTAAAGCACCAGGTTTTGGAGATAGAAGAAAAGCAATGCTTGAAGATATAGCAATTTTGACTGGTGGTCAGGTAATATCTGAAGACTTAGGAATTAAATTAGAAAACGTTAAGCTTAATGATTTAGGTTCAGCAAAAAGAGTAAAAGTTGATAAAGAAAACAGCACAATTGTAAGTGGATCTGGTAAAAAATCTGACATTGAAGCAAGATGTAGTCAAATTAAACAACAAATTGACGAGACAACGTCAGACTATGATAAAGAAAAACTTCAAGAAAGATTAGCAAAACTTGCTGGCGGAGTTGCAGTTATAAAAGTAGGTGGTGCAACAGAAGTTGAAGTAAAAGAGCGAAAAGATAGAGTGGAAGATGCTCTTAATGCAACTAGAGCAGCCGTAGAAGAGGGTATAGTAGTCGGAGGTGGATGTGCTTTGTTATATGCATCACAAGATCTAGACAAAGTAAAAGTCAAGGGAGATGACCAAAAAGCTGGAGTGGAAATTGTTAAAAGTGCATTACAAGCTCCTATAAGACAAATAACAAAAAACGCTGGTGTTGATGGATCTGTAGTTGTTGGAAAACTTTTGGAAAGTAATAAATCTTCTAATGGATACGATGCTCAATCTGAGCAATACGTTGATATGTTCAAAGAAGGTATTATAGATCCAGTAAAAGTTGTAAGAACTGCTTTACAAGATGCCGCTTCAATTTCAGGATTATTGGTAACAACAGAAGCTATGGTAGCTGATAAACCTGAGGAGAAAGATTCAGCGCCTGCTATGCCTGGTGGTGGAATGGGCGGAATGGGCGGAATGGGTGGAATGGGAATGTAATCCCTCGTTTTCTGCAAATATTTAAAAAATTATAAAACCCTCGAAATAAACTTTTCGAGGGTTTTTTTTTGGTACTTTCATTTATAAATAATATAAATTTTGTAATAATGAAAAAAATTATAAAAAATATTCTTAAGTATTTTGATTATGAAATTATCAGCAAAAACTCTTGGCACAAAAGACAAGAAAACTATATTTCTGAGATAAGTGAAGAAGAATTAAATATTTTAAAAAAAATACGTAATTTTTCAATGTGTTCTGTACCTAACCACTGGGCAATTTTTCAATCAATGAAGCATATTTCATCTAACAATATTGAAGGTGATCTTGTTGAAGCTGGAGTTTATAAAGGTGGAAATTTAATGTTGATAAATTATTTGAATAATGTTTTGAAATTGTCAAAAAAAATATATGCCTATGATACTTTTGAAGGTATGCCCTTAGAAAATAAAAAATATGATTTTGACTTAAAAAACAAATCGGCTAGTGAGTCAAGGAAAGCATATAAAAATAATGATTGGTGTTTAGCTTCACTGGATGAGGTAAAGATGAATTTAAAAAATTTAGATCAAAATTATGAAGAAAATATCATTTTTGTTAAAGGGAAAGTTGAGGAAACTTTAAATCAAACAAACAATATTCCTGAAAAAATTTCTTTTTTAAGATTGGATACTGATTTTTATGACTCAACAAAGAAAGAATTAGAGGTTTTGTATCCAAAGCTACAAAAAAATGGAATTTTAATAATTGACGATTATGGTCATTGGAAAGGATCAAAAAAAGCTGTTGATGATTATTTTGGCAGTGACAAAAAATTCAGATTTTTCCATAGAATAGACTATGCTAGTAGGTTGTATATTAAGGATTAGTTTTTTTTGATTTTTCTTTTCATGGTGGACGAAAAGATTGTCTTACAAATTTATGTAGCCTTTTTTTTATAAACCACATACAAAATATTAATATAAATAATTGGTTGTAAGTATCACTTTTTAAGTGAAAACCTTTTTCACTAAATATAAGCTTAAAGCAATTGCGGGCCCAATACCGAAGGCAAATATTAACGTTCCTAATCCAACCGTGCCACCTAAATACCATCCTATGCTTACGACTGATATTTCAAGAAACGCTCTAACAAGAGCTATAGGAAGATTTGTTTTTTTTTGCAAACCAACCATAAGACCATCTCTTGGTCCAGCACCTAAATTTGCAACTAGATAAATACCACCTCCTATACCAACTGTTAGTACAGCTAAAATACCAAGAATAAGTTTTGAATAGTAATCATCTGGTGTTGGAACAAATTTTATACAAATATCAATCATAAAAGCGATTATAAAAGCGTTAAGAATTGTCCCAATTCCAGGTTTTTGTTTTAAAGGAATCCAAAAAATTAAAACAATACAACTGATAATAAAAGTTATTAAACCAATTGATAAATCAACTTTTAAGGAAATACCTTGAGCTAAAACACTCCATGGAGATGCTCCAGAATATGATACAATTAACAGTCCTTCTCCTAATCCAAAAATAGACAACCCAAAACACAAAAAAAATAGCGTGGATAATTTAGGTTTTATATTAAACGGTTTTTCAGAGCTCCAGAAAACTTTTGGTATTTTTTTTATAGTTAAAAACATATTTTAGATGGTATTTACTATTTGTTAGTATTAAATACCATTAATTAATTTATGATTAGGTTAATATTTTTTTTTATTTTGCTTAGTCTTCCTCTAAATTCGTTTGGACACATAGGCCATTACGAAAATTTTGAAAAAATTAATATGGAAGTTTTTAAAGATGGAAAAAATATTGGACACTCAACATACAAATTTTTAAGAAAAAAAAATATACTGGAGGTTCATAATAATACTAATTTTAAAGTTAAAATTCTAGGATTGAAAGTTTTTGAGATAAAAAGTGATAGTGTTGAAAAATATAAAGACGATAAGCTTATATTTTTTAAGTCTGAGACTTTTCAAAATGATAAGAAAAAACATGTTAATTTAAAACTTAATGAGGAAGAACAGCAGTATTATATAGAGGGTTCGTCATATAAGGGTAAGGCTAACTTAGACGTTGTTATTGGAAATTGGTGGAATCACAAAATCCTTCAAAGCAAAAAACAGATAAGTCCAATATCTGGAAGTATTAAAAAACAAGTTGTTACATTTTTAAAAAAAGAAAAAATTATAATATATGGAAAGGAATATTTGACTCATAAATTTAAACTAAAATCTCAAGATCCAGACATTGAAATAGATAAAAAATTAGATTTTGATATTTGGATCGATCCCAGTAGTAATTTAATTTTGAAAGTGAGCTATGATAGGTTGGGTAAATGGGAGTATATCTTAAAAGAAGTAATTAAAAATTAATTTTGATTTAATTTTTTTTTCCTAATTTTTGCAACTAATTGAGTTAAGGAGTCAACCATCATATCGGAGGCTTTGAAAATTTCTGAAGATTTAAATTCATGAGATAAATTTCTCTCAGGATTTGTTTTGTCCTCAATTATAATTCCTTCATCGGGTGAGTTATTTTTTATATAAATTAAAATAAGCCACTTATCGTCTTCACTCTCATCCCACTTTATAAAAATCTCTCCTGTTTCGAACCTTCTATCTATGCATCTTAAAATAGACATATGTCGTGTAATATGTTTTTTATTTAGCTGAAATACTAAGCTTGTAGAACTTCTATAAAAACTCTCGAGTGCAAATTCTATTTTTTGCCTAGCTAAAGTATAATCTCTCTCTTTTTGTAAAAGTGTTTCCCTATCTTCGTCACCTATGGTCTTTATACCTAAGGCCTCTACTCTTTCTCTAATTTTTTGATCCCTAATAATTTGATATTTTTGTTTTAATTTATCTATTCTCTCTTGCAAGCTAGAGTAATCATCCCTTTGCTCTCTTAATGAAATTTTTTCTAATTGTTCAAGTTCTTTAATTTCTCTAATTCTAAATTTTTCAATTTGTTTTTCTAATTTTATTTGTTCTAAAAATTTTCTTTGCTTTTCTGCTTGTTCTTGACGAATTAGTGCTTGCTCCTTTCTAAGAAAAACTTTTATATCTTTGGCTCTTTCTTTTTCTAGCTTAATTTCATCTTTTAACATTTGTTCTTTAAGTTTTGCTTGAAGATCTTTTTCAGCTTTAATTACTTTTTCTCTCTCAATTTTTTCATTTTCTAGCCTTTCAAGCTCTTTAATTTTAAGATTTTTTTTTTGCTCTAATTTTAAATATTTATAATTTTCAATCGTGTTTGATATATTCTGGAAAAATTTTTGAAGAAATTTATCTAACGATACAAATGGATTAAGTTTTATATTAAATTTTGGTTTAACTGCTTCTTGAAAGTTAATAAAACTTAAAAGAAATGAATTTTTTTTTTTTAAAGAAATGTTAAATTTTATTTTTTTTTTGTTCTTTTTTTTTTTTATAATTTTTCTGGTTTTTTTTTTATTTTTTTTAACTTTTCTTTTTAATCGAATATTTTTTTTGAGTTTATTTTTGGTTTTTTTACGCTTTTTTTTCATAACAAGGACATAAAATTTATCAATTTATTACTGATAAATATAGTCTCTTGTATTTGGTGTTGAGGTATTTTTTTTGGTTAATTGAAATTGAAATACAACCTGATCACCCCATTTAAATGCCATTTCACAGCCTACTAGATAAAATTCCCACATTCTAAAAAAACGTTCATCAAACATCTCTAAAACTTGGTTTTTCTTACTTAAAAATCTTTCTTTCCAGTTTCTAAGGGTGTGAGCGTAATGCATTCTTAAAACCTCGATATCCGAAACCATTAAACCTGACTTTTCTATTGGAGAAGACACTTCACTTAAACTTGGAGTGTATCCTCCTGGAAAAATATACTTAGTTATCCATGGATGTGGGTTTCTTGGCGGCATACTTGAGCCAATTGTATGAATTAAAGCTACACCATCATCTGTTAATAATTTTGACACTTTATTAAAATAAGTTTGATAAAATTTTCTTCCAACATGTTCAAACATTCCTACACTCACTATTCGATCAAATTTTTCATTGAGTTGCCTATAATCAATTAAACGAAAATCGAGCTGATTTTCTAAATTTAATTCCTTTGCTTTCTTCTTACTATATTTAAGCTGATTCTCTGAAAGCGTAATACCTACTACCTCACACTTAGATTGTTTTGCAATTTCCATCGCTAAAGTGCCCCACCCGCTTCCAATGTCTAAAACTCTTTGGTTTGGTTTCAAATTAAGTTTCTTAATTATATGATTAATTTTATTTTCTTGGGCTTGTTCTAATGTATCATTTTCATTTTTAAAATAAGCACAAGAATATTGTCGTTTTTTATCTAAAAAAAAATCATAAAGTTTTTCAGAAATATCATAGTGGTGAGCGACATTTTTTTTTGATTTTTTTATTAAATTAAAGTTCGTAAAAGTTCTGTAAAATCCTTTAATTTGATTTAAAGCCCTACTGTAAAAATTTATCTCTCCTCTCCCAATATTTTCTAGTGCAATTTCTAAAAATTCTGTCAAGCTGCCATTTTCTATTACAATTGATCCATTGGTATAAGCTTCACCAAAATATAAATCTGGATGCAAAAGTAATTTGTAGTGTAATTTTTTATCTTGAATCTTTAATATTATTGGATTTGGTTTTAATGGTTTTCCAATCGTATATTTATTTTTATTTGCATCAATTAAAACAAAACCATCTTTTTTTATCAGCTTATTTAAAAAATTAATAAGTTTCATGAATTAAGCTACTTTTAATAATTCATAATTAAAATCTAGTTTCTTTAATTCTTCAAGTAGTTTTTTTTTGTCATTATTATTGAGTAAATCAAGGGGTGGTAATAAATTTTTAAAAGATGCATCTTTTTCTGATAAAAAACTGTGTAAACCAGAAATTAAATTATATTTATCAAAAGCCTTTCTAACATCGCATAGCTTATCGTTATGAACTTGTTTTTTTTTATTAATGAAATCATCATATACTTTTCTTGATAAATTTGCAGTTACATTACATGTTGCAGTTATAATTCCTGAACAACCAACTTCCAATCCTTTTAAAAGTTTCAATTCAGAGCCTGGCAAAATAGAAAAGTTTTCTATTTTTAAACTTTCAAATAAATTATATGAACTATCTTTTATACCAATAATATTTTCAGGAAAAAAACTAACTAATTTTTTAACACAATTCTCACTAAATTTATAACCTGATAGTTTCTCAAAATTATATAAAATAATTTTACTTTTAGAAACTTTCTCAATTAAATTTTTATAAAACCTTATTACATCTTTATCTTCATACATATAATAAGCTGGAGGCATTATTAAAAAATTATTAAAGTTAAAGGTGTTACTCAATCGTATAAATGAAATGTTATCCTGGAGAGAATTAAGTCCCGTTCCAATAATAAATTTATCTTTAAAATTACTTTTAGAAGCTTTTTCAACTAATTGGATTTTTTCCTCTAATGAAATCAATTGGGACTGACCTGTGCTACCAAATAAAACGACCCCATGACATCCACTTTTAATTAAATTTTCAGAGTGTCGAATGGTTTTGATTACATCTAATTTTAAATTATTATCTAAAATAGATATTGAAGCCGCATAAATGCCATGTAATTTACTCATAAATTGAGCTTATATAAAAATAAAAATTTAGTAAACATATAAGACAGCTTATGAAAATTTTAATTGTTCAAAATAGAAAAGGTATTGGTGACCTAATTATTTTTTTACCTTTTATTGAGGCGTTGGCAAAAAAATTTGCAACTAAAGTTTATCTTCTTGTAAAGGAAAATTCAAAGGCATTGGAAATTATAGGAAATAATAAATATGTTAAAGAAATTATTATACTTGATAGGGATAACAAAAAAAATAATGGTATTCACGATGGTATTTATGGAGCGTATAGATTAATTAAAAATTTAAAAAGTTATAAATTTGATAAAATTTTTATTTTTAATTCATCACTGAGATTTAATTTAATAGCAAAATTAGCGTCTATAAAAAATATTTATCAATATCCATTATTTTTAAAAAAAAATCAAAATATAACGAAAACGGCACAAAAATTTTTGAAAACAAAATTAGGAATGCATGTTGAAAGTGATCCCCAAATCGCAGTAGATAAAGAACATGTAAAAAATATAAAAATTAATTATAAAATATTGTCGCAAGAGAAAAACATTCTCTTGGGTATCGGCGGTTCAGGTGAAACAAAACGTATTCCGGCAAGTACTTATTTAAAATTTATGGATTATTGTAGCAAAAAATATGAGTGTCGTTTTTTTTTAGCAACCGGGAAAAATAATGACGAACAGAAAATATTAAATGAAATATTTAATTCAAAGTTTAAATCTAAATGCTTAAAGCTTGATGAACTTGAATTAAATGAAACCCTCCCGTTTATTAAAAATTGCAATATATCAATTTGTAATGACTCAAGTTTTAGTCATTTATCTGCTGCATTAGGTCTACCAACTATAGTTTTAATGGCAGATACACCAATAATTTATGGCAGCTATAGTCCTAGAATGCATCCAATAATTCCTGAAGGAGTAAAAGAAGTAAGGCACAATACGCTTGGTAAAGATAAAATAAGCGCAACAAAAATTTTTGAAAAATTTGAAACTTTAATCAACTAAACTATATCTTTTATTACGATTTCTTTTGCCTCGTTTACAATAGATGCTAATCTAGACAACTCTGGACTTACATCAGGGTGAATTTTTTTCATAATTTTTTTGTATGAATTTAAAATTTCTTCTTTTGAATATTTTTTACTCGGCTCTAAATTAAGAATTTTGTAAGCTTCTTCTCTAGAAATATTTTGTGTGTTAAAATTTGAGCCTGATTGATTAAAATTGAATCTTCCTGAATTTTTTAATATTCTTAATAAACTCCAGAATCTTAATATTTGAAGCAAAGTAAATCCTGCTTTAGTTTTAACTAATGGTAGTACCATCATTAAAAAAGGCAAAGAAAAGATGAATCTACCTGCATATGCCATTACAACAGCTAAAATTATTGAAGAAATAATAACAAAAGTTCTAATACTTTTTGAGATTTTGGCACTTGATGTTTTTATAAACCAATTAAGAACCAGGTAGAGTAGGACAAAAATTAATAGTGTTAAAAAAAAAATATTCATATAATAAGCATGCATGAAAATACCACAATTAGCAAAAAAATTAGAAAAAAAATCTTGTCACGGTACTGTCTGGGAGGATAATTATAGCTGGATACACCAAAAAAATATTCTAGAGGTTTTAAAAGATGGATCAAAATTGATGCCAGAAGTTAGAGAATATCTAGAGAAAGAAAATGCGTATACAGAATTTCACCTAAAAGATACTAAAAAAATTCAAAAGGAATTATTTAATGAAATAAAGGGTAGGATCAAATTAGATGATCAGTCCTTACCATTTAAAGATAAAAGATATATTTATTGGACAAAAACTACAGAAAAAGGAAACTACTCAATCAAATTAAGAAAAAAAATTGGTAGCGATAAAAATGAAGAAATTTGGAATGGGGACAAAGAAAAAGACAACTTAAAAACAGAATATTTTGGTGTTGGTGATCTTGAGGTAAGCTGGAATGATGAATTTTTAGGATATTCTTTAGATTTAAAAGGATCTGAATATTATTCAATTTTTATAAGAAATATTAAAACAGGAAAATTTATCACTGAAGAAATTAAAGATACTTCTGGATCTATTCTTTTTAGCCTGGATGATAAATTTATTTTTTACTCAAAATTAGATAATAACCATAGACCAAGAAAAATTTTTAGACATAAATTAGGTACCTCCACTAAAGAAGATATTCTCATTTTTGAGGAAAAAACAGAGGCATTCACAGTAAGTATAGGTTTAAGCGCAGATGAAAAATATTATTTTATTGTGAGTTCTGATCACAATACCTCTGAGCAGTATTATTTTTCTATAAATGAAATAAATCCTAAACCAAAGTTAATACAAAAAAGAGAGAAAGGAATTATATATAGTGTCAACTCTTGGGATAATAATTTCTATATGCATACAAACAAAAATGCAGAGGATTTTAAAATTGAAATAACAAAAGATAAAAATTTTAAATCATGGGAAACTTATATTCCTGCAAAAGATGAAACTTTAATTGGAGGCCTAACTTTTTTAAAAAACTGGGTCATTAGATCTGAAGTTACAGACGCATTGGGAAAAATATATGTTAGAAATTTGAGAGAGAATAAAGAAGAAGAGTTAATTTTTTCTGATGAAAAAGTGTATGATGGTGGCATTTCATTAATTCAGAAAGATAAAGATACAGATTTTATTCATATCTCTTATTCTACACCAAGAACTCAATCACGAGTTTATTTATACAATTTGAAAACTAAAGAAAAAAAATTAGTAAAAGAGCAATTAATTCCTTCCGGGCATAATCCTAATGATTATATTGTTGAGAGACTAGAATGCACATCCCATGATGGAAGAAAAGTTCCATTGACCATAACAAGACACAAAAAAACAAAAATTGATGGAAGTGCGAATTTATTACTTTATGGATATGGGTCTTATGGAAATTCTATATCACCAAATTTTTCCACTACAAGACTTAGTTTGATTAACAGAGATATAATTTGGGTAACTGCACATATTAGAGGCGGATTAGAGCGAGGGATGAAATGGTGGAAAGAAGGTAAACTTTTAAATAAAAAAAATACATTCAAAGATTACTTGGCAGTTGCAAAATTTTTAATTGAAAAAAATTACACTTCAAAAGGAAAAATTGTAGGAATGGGTGGATCCGCAGGAGGTTTGCTAATGGGAGCAGTAGTAAATGAGTCTCCAGAATTATTTTCATCAGTAGTTATGGCAGTTCCGTTTGTAGATAGTTTAACAACTAACTTAGATCATTCTCTTCCATTGACAGTAGGTGAATTTGACGAATTTGGTAATGCAAAAGAAAAAAAAGAGCACTTTGATTACATTTATTCTTATGCGCCATATAATAATATAAAAAAAATGGATTATCCAAATATACTAATAACAACAAGCCTAAGTGATAACAGAGTTTTATTTGATGAGCCTGCAAAGTTTACAGCAAAACTTAGAGACTACAAAACAGATAATAATTTATTGTTGCTCAAAACAGAAATGAACGCAGGTCACGGTGGAAAATCTGGTAGAGATGGAGCAATTGAAGAGATAGCATTCGATTATAGTTTCATTCTTAAAATGACAAAAAAAATCTGACTCTGTAACTTGAATAAATAAATTTTATTACTATATATTTTAAGTAAGTCGCCTAATGGGGCTTGCATAACCTTGCTAACAAAGGAGGAAAAATGACAAGTAAGGATCTATCTATATTTAACTCTCTACGACCATTCTCAATTGGTTTTGACGATATGTTTGATCAGTTTGAGAATATGTTAGGGAACGGTAATTTGACTATGCAATCAAATTATCCACCATATAACATTAGGAAAACTGGTAATGACAAATACTCAATTGAAGTTGCCTTAGCTGGTTTTTCTAAAAAAGATGTAGAAGTTGAGTTCGAGGATAATTTATTAACAGTAAGAACTAAACAGGTTAATAAATCTCAGGATAAAAATGATAATGGTGAAATTCTTCATAAAGGTATTTCTCAAAGACAATTTGCGAGATCATTTACAATTGCAGATGATGTAAAAGTAAATAGCGCAGAATTAAAGGATGGTCTTTTGACAATTGCTTGTGAGAGAATTGTGCCAGAATATAAAAAAAAGAAGCTAATAGAAATTAAGTAAGCTTTACCTTGCTTGTGGGGATTTTAACCCCCACAAGTATTAAAAACATCCTTTTGAAACAAATCCAATTACCATTTCATCTTTGCTAATTTCAAATTTTCTCTCACAAGGTATCCCATATTTTTTTGTTTTATAAATCAGAATATCTGATCCTGTGCTACTTTGAGTAACCTGATCCGGTTCTCCCATGGCTATTTTAAGCTCTGATGATGGGTGGCCTATAAATTGACTTAATTTTTCATTTTCTTTTTTCACAATTTCGTCAGTTTTGTTTTTGATAGTATTGCAGTTTGTTAGTAAAAAAATAAAAAATACTAATATTAAATTTTGAAATTTTTTCATTTAAAGATCTTATCATCAATATTTTACACAAAAACTAACTTCTGAGTTGTATTTTGTTAACAAACAAAAATTTTAGAGAGATATATTTTTAAGAATCGAATAATTTATTTATTTTAGGAGGAAAAATGCTTGATAAATATTTTGAATATAAGAAGCACAAAACAGATTTTAAAACAGAGGTAATCGCTGGAATAACAACTTTCTTGACGATGGCTTACATAATGTTTTTGAATCCATTTATATTAAGTGGAGAATTTGCTGGACCGGATGCAGGATTTTTTGATTTTGGTGCAGTATTTACAGCTACTATATTAGCAACAGCATTGGCTTGCTTTATAATGGCTTTTTACGGAAAAACTTGGCCGATTGGTCTCGCTCCAGGAATGGGTATTAATGCATTTGTTGCTTTTGGGGTAGTTGCGGGAATGGGATACACACCTCAAGCAGCATTGGGTGCAGTATTAGTGGCTGGAGTTTTGTTTTTAATAATTTCATTAACACCAATTCGTGCTTGGTTAATTAATTCAATACCAAGAAGTTTAAAACTTGGGATAGGAGCTGGAATTGGATTATTTTTAGCAATAATTGGATTGGAAATAATGGGTGTTGTTGGAGATCATCCTGTTACTTTAGTTACTTTAGGAGATATTAAAAATCCACTTGTCTTATTAGGTTGTCTAACATTTGTTGCAATAGTTGTTTTGGAAAAACTTAATGTAAAAGGAAATATAATTATTGGTATAATTGTATTTAGTATTATTGCTTGGGTGACGGGACTTGCAAAATTTAATGGAGTAGTTGGTTCTATACCTCCAATGACGTACTTGTTTGATTTTGATATTAAAGCTGCACTCACTGCAAGTATGTCTACTGTAGTATTTACTTTGTTATTTATAGATTTTTTCGATACCGCAGGTACACTTACATCTGTGGCTAATGTAGCTGGCAAAGTAGATAGTAAGGGGAGAGTTCAAGATATTAATAAAGCAATGTTGTCTGATAGTGTTGGTACGGTCGCTGGAGCATTAATGGGAACCACAACAGTAACTAGTTACGTAGAATCTGGTGCTGGTGTCAAAGCAGGTGGTAGAACTGGTATGACATCTCTAGTTATTGGAGTTCTTTTTTTAATGTGCTTGTTTTTTGCACCACTTGCCACAAGCTTACCAAAAGAGATTGATGGAGCAGCGCTTCTTTATGTTGCAGTGCTGTTTGTTAGAAATATAACTGATATTGAGTGGGATGATATTGCAGAATCTGCCCCTGCTATTGTAGCCATGATTGCTATGCCATTGACTTATAGTATTAGTAATGGAATAGCTTTAGCTTTTATAGCGTATGCACTTATAAAAATTTTGACAGGTAAGTTTAGTTCAACTTCACCTGCAATTTGGGTAATAGCAATCTTAAGTGTAATCAGTTTTGCAGTAGCTTAAAAGTATTAAAAAAGGGCTAGAAAAATCTAGCCCTTTTGTTGTTTTAAAATTATTTTATCTATTGATATCTCCTCATAATGCTCAGTTGGTTGAACAATCCAAGGATCACTATCAAGTTTAACTGGGCAATAATCAGGATTAAATTTTGATGATTTTTTTTTCCATAAGCAGGCAGTTTTTATGTCTTTTATATAGTTTTTAACTGGATCATAATTTTTTAACCATTCAATGCTTTTATTTAAAGTCAGGCCAGTATCAGAGAGATCATCTACTAATAAGATTTTTTCAAAATCTTTTTCGCTTGCGATAGAGCTTATTTCTCGAGCGAAAATAAGTTCACCTTGTTTATCTTCTAAGTCTTTTCCTGAATATGATTGAATTACGATATAGGCAGTTGGTAATTTAAAAATTCTTGATAAAATATCTATAATTGGTGCACCGCCTCGCATTATTCCAACTAAAACGGTTGGTCTGAAATCTTTGCTTATATCAACAGCTAGCTTTTCAACCGTATCGAGGTATTCATTGAAATTTATAATTAATTTTTTTTCCATTTTGTTATTTTAATATAGTATTAAGTTGAATTAAATAAATTTATGAAAGTATACGACTGTTTCATGTATTTTGACGAAAATTTAGTATTAGAACTTCGGCTAAATTTATTAGATAAATATGTTGACTATTTTGTAATTGTAGAAAGTAAATACAACCACAAGGGTGAAGAGAAAAATCTGAATTTTAATATTAAAAATTTTAAAAAATTTGAGAAAAAAATAATTTATCTTATATATGATCAAGAACCATCAAATCTTTATAAGTTTGAAAAGAGTGATACGCAAGCTGACATATCAAGTAAGTTTATTTTTAATGCTAGTAAAAGAGAGAATGGTCAAAGAAATTTTATATCAAAGGGGTTAAGTGACGCCTCAGCAGATGATATTATATTCATTTCAGATCTAGATGAAATCCCAAATTTAACAAAAATTGAGTTAAATAAAATAAAAAATGAAATAGTTATTTTTAGACAAGACATGTTCTACTATAAATTTAATCTAAAACTACCTAATTTTAAATGGACTGGTTCAAAAGCTTGTAAAATGAAAATATTTAAAGGTCCTCAATGGCTTAGAAATATTAAGGATAAGAAATTCGCATTTTATAGATTTGATACTTTTTTTTCTGAGACTAAGTCTAGAAATCTTTTAATAATTGAAGATGGTGGATGGCATTATACAAATATAAAAACTGCAAAAGAAATAGAGTATAAACTTAAATCATACTTGCACCATCAAGAGTTTGATGAAAACCCACTTAATTTAAAACAAATTGAAAATATAATTAATAATAAAAGAGCAATTTATAATCTTGGTGTTGATCAGAGACAAAATAAATTTGGAAATGGTCCAGCTCTTTCTAAAGTTGGAAAAGATGAAATTCCAGATTTCTTAAAAAATAATCCTGATATTTTCAGTAAATGGTTAGATTAAAATGAAAGCAAAGATTTGTGGAATAAAAGATTTGGATACACTTAAATTTTTATTAAATCATGTTTACCCACCTCAATTTATAGGTTTCATATGCAATTTTCCAAAATCAAAAAGATTTATTCAAATAGATACTCTTGAACATTTAACAAGTTTTAATAAAAAAAATACTAAATTTGTAGCTGTACTTGTGAATCCAAATAATGAAATTCTTGAAAAGATAAAAAATTTTAATTTAGACTATTTTCAATTATATAATGTAAGTCCAGAGAGAACTAAAAAAATAAAAAAAATCTATAAAAAGAAAATAATAACTGCTTTAACAATTGAAAATAAAAATGATGTTCAAAAATATAAAAATTATTTAGATATCACTGATATTTTTTTGTTTGATGGAAAGGGTTATGAAAAATCTATAGGTTTTAAACACTCTTTAATAAAAGATTTACCAAATAACATTGAAAAAATGATAGCTGGAGATATAAAATACAATGACAAACTTGATAATTTTCATAAAATTGCAGATGTTATAGATTTGTCTGGAAGTCTAGAAACTAATGATAAGAAAGATCTAAAAAAAATAGACTTTTTTTTAAATAATTTGAGAAATTTTAATGTTAAAAATTAAAAAAAATAAACCTCTTATAGATCAGCATGATAGGTATGGCTTCTGGGGTGGTAAATTTGGAGGAAATTTCATACCAGAAACTTTAAAAAAACCAATTTTAGATTTAGAAAATTTATTTTTTAAATTAAGAAATAATGATGCTTTCATTAAAGAAAGGGATAAATATTTTAAAGATTGGGTAGGATCACCGACAAGATTTATAAAGCTTGAAAATTTAACAGAATATTTAAGCGGAGCACAAATTTGGGCTAAAGTTGTGTCTGATGCAAATGGTGGAGCTCATAAAATATATAATGCAACAGTTCACTGTCTAATAGCAAAAAAAGCCGGTAAAAATTTTATAGTTGGTGATACTGGGGCTGGATATGCTGGTAAGATGTTAAGTATGGCTGCTAAAAAATTTGGTTTAAAATGTAAAATATTCATGGGTGCAAAAGATATAAAAAGACAGAAACCTAATTGTGATGCAATAAGAAAAAATGGTGCTGAAATTGTTCCAGTTTATACAGGAAGCCAAACTCTTGTTGATGCAGTATCAGAATGTATGAGATATTGGGTCTCAAATTGTGATACAACACATATGTGTGTAGGCTCAACAGTTGGTCCAAATATATTTGTTAAAATTTGCGGATGGAGTACTGCACAAATATCTCGAGAGCTTAAGAGCCAATTAATTTACAATTTTGGTAAAATACCAAAAAAAATAAAATTAATAAATTGTGTGGGTGGAGGAAGTTCTGCATATGGTTTCTGGAGTGAATTTATAGATTTCAATAAAAATCAAGTTGAACTTATAGGTGTTGAAGCAGGCGGACCAAAAAAATCAAAGTTACATGCAGCTCCATTAAGTAGAGGAGCAAAAATTGGAATTTTACATGGAGCAGCCTCTTATGTCTGTCAAGATAAAGAAGGACAAATCAAAGAAACGGAGTCTATAAGCGCTGGTTTGGACTATCCCGGTGTAAGTCCTATTCACTGTTTTTTAAAAGATACTGGAAGAGCAAGATATACTTACGCTACTGATGAGGATGCATTGAGGGCATACAAATTAGTAATCAAATATGAAAAACTAAATCCAAGTTTAGAGCCAAGTCATGCGTTTGCAGAAGCGATGAAAATAGCTCCAAAACTTCATAAAGATACAATATGCATTGTTAATAGTTGTGGAGATGCAAAAAAGGATCGTGATATTTTAAGAAAAAGATTAGGGAAAAATGTCATTAATTAAAAAATCATTTGAAAATTGCAAACTCGAGCGAAGACCAGCCCTTTTAACTTATACTGTTGCTGGAGACAATTCTAAAAATAAATCGCTAGATATTTTAAATAGTATCTCTAAATATGCAGATATTTGTGAGCTTGGTTTTCCACATAATACTCCAATTGCAGATGGTGGTCAAATTCAGACAAGTTCTTACAGAGCGATAAAAAATGGAATAAAAATAATTGATGTATTCAATATAGTCAAAAAGTTTAAAAAAAAAAATAGGACAAAACCAATTATACTAATGGGATATTATAATATGATATTTCAACTTGGTGAAAATAATTTTTTAAGTAAATGTAAAAAAGCAAAAGTAGATGGGATAATCGTTGTTGACTTACCATATCCAGAGAATAAAAAATTTGCAAAAAAATGCAAAAAAAACTCTCTAAGCTTTGTTCAACTAATATCACCAACAACATCACTTGAAAGAATGAAAAAAATAATACAAGATTCACATGATATGATTTATTATGTAAGTATGTTGTCAACAACTGGAGGGAAGCTAAAAGTGAAACCAGCTGAAATTTATAGAAATTATTATAAAATTAAAAAAATCAATGATAAAAAAAACTGTGTAATTGGATTTGGAATTACTGAAAAGTCTATTTCAAAGCTCAAAAAAGCTGATGGATTGGTAGTTGGAAGCGCATTATGTAAAGAAATTAGTAATAGTATAAAAAAAGGACAAAATCCTGTCACAAATGTTAGCAATATGGTAAAAAAATTAAAATCTAAAATTTTATGAATTGGATAAAAAAAACACTTAAGATTGGTGAAAAGATAAAAAAATTATTAAAAACTAGACCAACTAAGAAAGATATAGAAAACAGTGACTGGACATCATGTTGTAAAGGGCCAGTTCTTAAAAAAGATTTAGAGGATAACTTGTGGACTTGCCAATTGTGCGGAAAGCACCATAGAATTAATTGTAAACAGAGATTTGATATTTTTTTTGGTAAAAATAATTATCAAATTTTAAGTACCCCAATACCAATGGATGACCCGCTTGAGTGGGAAGACTCAAAGCCCTATAAACAAAGATTAAAAGAAGCTAGAAAAAAAACTAACCAAGAAACTGCCGTGCAAATAGCAAAAGGTAAATTAAATAACATAGAGGTAACAGTTGGAGCAATTAATTTTGATTTTATTGGGGGTTCAGTTGGTGCTGCAGAGGGTGAAGCAATAATATATGGAATTCAACATGCTATTGATAATAAGACACCTTTTATTTTTTTTCCATGTGGTGGTGGTCAAAGAATGTTCGAGTCTCCAATAGCTTTAACACAAATGACGAGAACTACGTTAGCAATCAATGAATTAAAGAAAAATAATTTACCTTACATAGTTTGTTTTACAGATCCTACTGCTGGTGGAATAACAGCATCATTTGCTAACTTAGGAGATGTATCTTTATCAGAGCCTGGAGCATTAATTGCTTTTGCTGGTAAAAGAGTTATTCAAGCAACAGTTAAAGAGGATTTGCCTGAAAATTTTCAAACTAGTGAATATTTACTTAAATGTGGATTTGTAGATTTAATAGTCGAAAGAAAAGATTTAGGTGAAAAAATAAGCTTACTTTTATCAATATTATTAAAGCAAAATTCTGGTATAAGCCATACATCAGATGAAACTTCAACAACTGTTAAAGAGATTAGAGAAGCATCATAATAAAAAGATTGATCTATCATTAGATAGAACTTTTAGTTTGCTTAAAAAACTAGGAAATCCCCAAGATAAAATAAATAATATTGTTACAGTCGTTGGAACAAATGCAAAAGCTAGTATGTGCTTTAGCTTAAAGTCAATTTTGAATGAGGCTGGGTATAAATGTAACTTATATACATCCCCTCATTTACAATCCCTTACTGAGAGATTTATATTTAATGATAGTGAAATAATTGAAATGGATTTAATAAATTTATTAAATGATGTTGAAAAGATACTTGGTACTGAAAATGCCAGTGTTTTTGAAATTCTTACTTGTAGTTTTTTAAAATATGCTGAAAATTTTAAAGACAATATTAATATCATAGAAGCTGGGTTATTTCATCAATTTGATAGTACAAATGTTTTCAAAAAAAATCTTTTTACTATGATTGGATACATAGGCATAGACCATACGAAATGGATAAAAAATAAAACTATAGAAGGTATTATACACGAAAAAACAACTAAACTACTTAAGTCAAATATTTTTATAAATAAACAGGATGATAATGTAATGGAAAAAATTCGAAATTCGCTGGTTAATAATACATCAAAAAAGTACTTTTTTAATGAGGATTTTAACATTTCAAGAAATGAGAATAACTTTATATATTACCAAGATAATTTAGGTGAAATTTTATTACCTGAGCCTAATATATTAGGGGATCATCAACTTAGCAATATAAGCACTGCAATCGCAGCTTCAAGAAATATCTTTAATATTAATGATGTAAATATTAAATCAGGTATTAAAAAAATAAAACTTAAGGGACGTTTGCAAGAGTTAAAATCAGGAAGGTTAAAAAAAATTATAGGTCGAAACAAGATTTTTTGCGATGGGGGTCATAATATTGGTGCAGGAGAAACTCTTGCTAATTGGATTAAACAGCAAAACGATGATGTTTATGTAGTTGTAGGTATGATGAAAGACAAGTCGCATAAAGAATTTGTTAAGTATTTTGAAAATATTGCAAAGTCTATTATATTGATAGACATACCACATCAAGAAGGAGCAATTACAAAAGAGGAATTTAAAAATAAATTAGGTAATTTGTCTAACGAGGTTATGTTGTCAGATAATATTGAAAATATTCTAAGTGATTTATCAAAAAAACAAAACGTAACATGTTTAATTACTGGATCTCTTTATTTAATGGGTGAAATTTTAAATTTAAATTAAAGATTTTCTTTTAAAAAATCTCTCATTTGTTGCTCGGGAAGTCCACCAACTTTTCTCGCTACCTCAACACCTTTTTTGTAGACTACAAC
>MDTG01330452.1_pt1 | contig 19089 bp, 18 predicted proteins | sample 811421 | NCBI WGS metagenome assembly MDTG01 (sample SAMN05326645, study PRJNA326480) | marine metagenome | isolation source: seawater | place: Pacific Ocean: South East | collected 2011
CCGAATTGGGTGCCAAAATCCCCAAGGGTGCACTGCTCGTGGGCCCTCCAGGAACAGGCAAGACCTTGTTGGCCAAGGCGGTGGCCGGCGAGGCCAAGGTGCCTTTCTTCAGCCTGAGCGGTTCCGATTTTGTGGAGATGTTCGTGGGTGTGGGGGCGTCGCGGGTGCGCGACTTGTTCAAGCAAGCCAAGGAGAAATCCCCAGCGATCATCTTCATCGACGAGATTGACGCCATCGGCCGTGCCCGAGGCAAGAACGCGAACTTCGGTTCCAACGACGAGCGCGAGAACACCCTCAACCAGTTGCTGACGGAGATGGATGGCTTCGGCACCAACAGTGGCGTGATCATCCTCGCAGCCACGAACCGGGCCGACATCCTCGACAAGGCGCTGATGCGTGCCGGCCGATTCGACCGGCAGATCTACGTGGACATGCCCGACGTCAACGAGCGCAAATCCATCTTTGAAGTGCACCTGAACCCCATCAAGACTGACAACAGCGTCGACGTGGAGTTTCTGTCCAAGCAAACGCCTGGATTCAGCGGCGCCGACATTGCCAACGTGTGCAACGAGGCTGCGCTTTTCGCGGCCAGGAAGGAGCGCACCCTGGTGACGCACCAAGACTTCTTGGATGCGGTGGACCGCATCATTGGTGGGTTGGAAAAGCGTACCAAAATCATCACGGACCACGAAAAGAACACCATCGCCTTTCACGAGGCGGGACACGCCGTGGTCAGTTGGTTGGTGGAGTTTGCGTCTCCCCTGGTGAAGGTGAGCATTGTGCCCCGTGGCCAAAGCCTGGGCGCGGCTTGGTACCTTCCCGAAGAGCGTGCCATCACCACGACGGAGCAGATTTTTGACGAGATGTGTGCCGCCCTGGGTGGCCGAGCAGCGGAGGAAATCATCTTTGGCAAGATTTCCACGGGGGCATTGAGTGACCTGGAAAAGGTGACCAAACAAGCGTATGCCATGGTGTCGGTCTACGGGCTCAACGACCGCATTGGCAACCGAAGCTACTACGACAGCCGAGGAGAGAACTCCTTCACCAAGCCCTACAGCGAGGAGACGGCCCGCATCATTGACGAGGAGGTGAGTGCGGTCATCGAAAAGGCCTACGACCGTGCGAAAGACATCTTGTCGACCAACCGTGAAAAGCTTGAGTCTTTGGCCCAGTCGCTGCTCGACAACGAGGTGATTTTCAAGGAAGACGTCGAACGCATTTTGGGTGCGCGTCCCTTTGCACCGGCCACGGCAACCCTGTCGGAAACCGCTGCACCCCCCGCGTCGTCATCCTCAGATGCTTCTGAAGATGAGGCTCCAGCGGAAGAAGGCCCGAAGGCAGAGGAATGAAGGGATGGGTGCTTGCCACAAGGTGTCCTGACGCGACAATGGCACCGCTCATTCAGGGTGGCCTCGACGCCGAGGGAATCCCGTCCGTCTTGTTGAACAAGCAAGATTCGAGCTACGTGGGCATGTGCTTCGCTGTCCGTCCCGTGGAGATTTGGGTTCCCGAGGGGCACGCCGACGCGGCCGAGAAGTGGTTGCAATCTTTGGATTCATGAGTGTACTGGGGTCGAACGAAACGGCGACGAGGGCATGGACTGGGGCCGTGTTTGTGCTGGTGGTGATGGGTGCAGTGGCGTGGTCTGCATGGAGCAACGCGCTTTTGTGGGCCACGGTGGCAGCCCTCGCTTGGTCTGAATGGCACAAGGCCCCGCCGGGCCCTGCCACGAAGTGGCCCAAGGCCGTGCTCGCCCTGTTTCCTGTGCCAGCGTTGGCGGCCTTGGTGTGGATGGGAGAGACTGAGCCCTACGACCCATGGCCAATCTTGGGTTTTTTGTGGATGATTTGGGCCAACGACACAGGAGCCTACCTGGTGGGCAAGCCGTTTGGCAAACGCAAGCTTTGGCCGGCGGTGTCGCCTGGAAAATCCTGGGAAGGCACCATTGGCGGGGCGGTGGCTTCTGCCTGCGTGGCTTGGGCGGTGCTGGGTGTGGAGTGGATGTGGTTGGGCGGCTTGATGGGGGCACTGTCCACGGCCGGCGATCTGACACAAAGCGCTTGGAAGCGTCGACGAAACATGAAAGACTCGGGCAACCTGTTGCCTGGCCATGGAGGCATCATGGACAGGTTTGACGGATTTTTCTACGCCGCGCCGGTCTATGTGCTTCTTTGGTGCATTTTCGCAGCGTAAAACACCAGACCGATGACGTTGCACAGAGAAGGATACGGATTGATTGCGTTGGCGGCGGCCAGCGGGGCTACCTTGGTGGGGATTCCTCTGTGGTTTGAGTCGCCGAGTTGGCTTGTGCAGTTGATGGGGTTCTTGGCTGTGGTGGACGTCGTGTTGGTTGCGCAGTTTTTCCGCGTTCCCAAGCGGGTTCCTGTCGCTGCAGAAGGCCAAATCCTCTGTCCCTCTGACGGCAAGGTGGTGGTCATTGAGGAGGTGGAAGAGCCCGAGGTGTTTGGCGACAAGCGCATTCAAGTGAGCATCTTCATGAGTCCATTGAATGTCCATGCTCAGTGGGCGCCCATGGCAGGCGAGGTCACCCATGCAAACTACCATCCGGGCAAATACCTTGTGGCGTGGCACCCCAAAAGCAGCACGGAAAACGAGCGCACAACGTTGGTCATTGACGGCGAACGAGGTCCCGTCTTGTTCAGGCAAATTGCTGGTGCCGTGGCGCGTCGGATTCGTTGGTACATCAAGCCAGGCCAACGAGTCGAGCTCGGAGAAGAGGTGGGCTTTATCAAGTTTGGCTCCCGCATCGACGTGTTCTTGCCGCTTGGTTCGGACGTTCACGTCGGCTTGGACCAAAAGGTGAAAGGCCGCGAGACGGTGCTTGCGACCCTTCCTGCCTGAATTTGGTCGTCCCAAGGCAGGGACTTACTTTGGAGGCACAAACACTGTTGATTTCATGAAACATTTTGCCTTCCTGGCCGCCAGCGTTTTGCTCGCGTTGCCAACGTTTGCCCAAAAGCACATTTTGGATGCCCCACAGGTCCCTGTCCACAAGCGGGTGAAAGCCCCCATGCCGACCCATGCGGTCTTGGACATCGATCACCGCCCTGAGACGCCCGTCGATGGGACCCACAACCTCGTACACGACCACGTGCAATCGCGCGATTTGGTGATTGAACGTCAGGTCATCGGCATCACCCAGTACGACTTGCAGTCCAACGCAGCCATTGACGATCGCATGGCGGGCAATGGTTCGGCAGTCAGCGCGGCTTGGACCATGAGCCTGGACGTCACCCCGTTTGAGGACCGTGGCACCGGCTACAATTTTTACGACGGAAGCGGTTGGGGCGAGGAGCCATACGAACGCATCGAAAACGTCCGCATTGGCTGGCCTTCCATCAACCACCTTGGCGACGGCCGAGAAGTCGTCATCAGCCACGCAGGCATCGACACGCCCCTCCACATGGTGCGCCGTGACGCCGGCACAGGCACGTGGGAAGATTCGGATTTGCCGAACTACGCCATCCTTGACGACGGCAACCCCGTGGGCAACCTTTGGCCGCGTGCAGCCGTGGGAGGCATCAACGACGAAATCATCCACGTCATCTGCATTTCCACCCCGGTGGCCAATGGTGGCTTTGAATACCAGGGCCAAGACGGCGCCCTGTTGTACTACCGCTCCATGGACAGCGGAGACACTTGGGAAATGACCACCTTTCCTGAATTGGACAGCTCGAACTTCGTCAACATCAGCGCCGACGCCTACAGCATCCACGCCGACGGAGGCATGGTGGCGTTTGCCGTGTTCAACGACTTGAGCGACAGCTTCATCATGATTTCTGACGACGCAGGGGACAACTGGGAGTACCAGGTGCTAGCCGACTTCCCTGTGGACCTCTACACCATTGACACGGGCTTGCCTGACAGCTTGGGCATCGACTTTGACGGCGATGGCATCGCCGCCGAGTACCTGAACTCGGACGGTGCAGGCGACGTGCACATTGACGCCAACGGCACCGTACACTGCGTCTACGGCGGCATGTACTACGCCGACGCAGACACGGTGGATGGCAACTTTAGCTACTTCCCAGGGACCAATGGCCTGGAGTACTGGAGGGACGACTTTGGCCCCGACAGCTCGGTGACCATTGCTTACGCCTACGACATGGACGAAAGCGGCACCTTGGATTTGGAGGATGAAATTGCTGCGTACTTCGTCAACTTGGCCGGCATCCCGAGCATGGCTTCTGACGACAACGGCAACCTCTACGTTAGCTACAGCGCGGTGATGGAGAACTTCAGCACAGGATTGCAGAACTACCGCCACGTGTACGTCGTGAATTCCCAGGATGGTGGAGACAACTGGAACACCGAGGACGCTTGCGACGTCACGCCCGACGTGGCGTTCGACGGCTACGAGTCGGTGTTCGCTTCGATGAGCCCACGTTTGACTGACGACATCGAGTTGATCTACCAGCGCGACTTTGAGCCAGGGTTGCACGTGCGTGGCGACGAGGACCCTGTGGACATCAACGACATCGTGCACTTGCGCATCCCCATTGCGGATTTGGGCGATTGCACCGATTTGGATTTTGAAGACGTGGTGGACGTGACCGAAGCGTTCGAGCCAGGGGACGTGCAGTTGTTCCCCAACCCTGCGTCCACGCAAGTGGAGTTGGTCATCGACCGTCCCGGAAGCCATTTCGTTCGCGTCGTGGATTTGAACGGACGTGAGCACATGGCATGGAACACCACGGCCATGCTGGAGCGCGTGGGCTTGCAGGCCTTGTCTTCAGGCATGTACTTGGTGGAAGTTAGCCAAGGTGCTCACAGCACCGTGGTCCGACTTGCCGTTCAATAATCCTCGACAAAGCCGGCGATTTCGGCCGGTTCACACGACCTTTGAAAGCGGTGCCCATGGGGGTGCCGCTTTTTGTTGGCATGAACGCAAAAATTGTATCCATCGGTGACGAGTTGTTGATTGGCCAAACGGTCAACACCAACGCCTCGTGGATGGGCAAGCGGTTGACGGAAGATGGGTGGCGCGTCGTCGGGGTGGAGGCCATTGCCGACGACGAACAGGCGATTGTACATGCATTGAATCGCGCAGAGACCGAGGCGGATGTGGTGCTGTTGACGGGAGGGCTTGGTCCCACCAAGGACGACATCACGAAAACAACCTTGGCCAAGCATTTTGGGACAGAACTCGTCATGCATGAGGACATCGCCGAGAACATCGCGGCTTGGTTCCGTTCCAGAAACGTTCCCTTCCTCGAAGTCAATCGCCTTCAGGCCATGTTGCCTGCGTCGTGCACGGCGCTGCCGAACCCACTGGGCACCGCATCTGGCATGTGGTTTGAACGGGCCAATGGTTCCGTGGTGGTAAGCTTGCCCGGGGTGCCGTACGAGATGGAAGGGTTGATGGACAAGGAGGTGTTGCCTCGCCTTCGGAATCATTTTGAACTGCCCACGACGCTGTACGAGACGGTCATGACGGCGGGCATCGGCGAGAGTTCGTTGGCGGCCATGGTGTCCGATTGGGAGGAAGGACTTGCGGCCAAGGGTGTGGGCTTGGCCTATTTGCCTTCGCCAGGTCAAGTCAAAATGCGCTTGGGCGTGAAGGGCCCCAAGGAGAATCGCGAGGCCCTGCAAGGCTTGCTGGAGGCAGAAGTGGTGTCGTTGATTGGCCAAATCGGAAGCCATTTCGTCGGCCGAGGCGACCACGGCCTGGCGCCAGCCACGTTGAAGGCGCTGTCGTCGGCAGGGGAAACCCTCGCTGTGGCGGAGTCTTGCACGGGCGGATCGGTGGCTGCGATGGTCACAGCCGTCCCGGGTGCCAGCGCGAGCTTTCTCGGGGGCGTCGTGGCTTACAGCAACGAGGTCAAGCGGGACGCCTTGGGGGTGGACGCAGCAGTCTTGGAAGCGAATGGGGCCGTCAGCGAAGCAGTGGTCAAATCCATGGCCAAAGGGGTGAAGCACGCCATGGGCGCCACCTGGGGCCTCGCTACGTCTGGGGTCGCGGGTCCAGGGGGTGGTTCGGAAGCCAAGCCGGTGGGCATGGTGTGGATGGCCATCTCAGGCCCTCAAGGGGATGAGGCGTGGTGCCACCACTTGGGCAGGGAGCGCCCGCGCATCGTGGAACGGGCGACGCGCAGAATTTTGACCCATTTGTTTCAAGCAATCCAACAAGAAAGGTTGGATACATGACCAAAAAGTTGTTTCTTTGCAGTCCTAAATTTTGACCCATGAGCCGCGTCTGTGAAATTACCGGAAAGAAAGTGATGGTTGGAAACAACGTGTCACACTCCAAGCGCAGGACCAAGCGTCGTTTCTACCCCAACCTCCAGCGCAAGCGTTTCTACATCGCTGAAGAGGACCGTTGGGTGACGCTTCGAGTGTCTGCCAAGGCCATTCGCACCATCAGCAAAATCGGTGTGCTGGCAGCCATGAAGCGCGGCGTGGAGCTGGGCTTGATGGAGGAGCGTTGATTGACTGCCTGCCTCGGCAGGACTTCAACCAAGCAAAACGACCCGCCAACCGGCGGGTCGTTTGCGTTTGACCTTGTTCGTAGGTCCTTGATGCCTCGAATCAATTGTCTCCGAGGATGAGTGGCAGGCCGTCGTCGCCACCGCCGACCACGACAATTTTGGTGTTGTTGCTCTTGGCAATTTCCTTGGTGGCTTCAATGCCTTTCCATTTGAGCAATTTGTCGCTCAAGCCTTTGGAGATGATTTCCTCAAAGTCCCGGATGCCTGCGGCCTCGATGCGCAAGCGGTCGGCTTCCTTTTGGGCCTTTTCCAAACGGAACTCGTACTCCAACGACTCTTGTTCTTGCTGCAACTTCCGCTCAATGGCTTGCTCCAACGTCGTGGGGAGGGTGATGTTGCGAATGAGCACGTCGTTCAACTGGATGTAGTTCTCCGCGAGTTTGTTTGCCAATTGATTCTTGATTTCCAGTTGGATTTGTTCGCGCTTCGTCGTGTTGAATTCCTCAGGGAGGTACTTGGCGATGACTTCCCGCGCCACCGACCGCATGGCAGGGCGGATGACCTTTTCTTCGTAATTCCGACCCCGCTCAATTTCCAACCGGCCAAGGTTTTCGTACTGGGGTTGGGTGAACACGGTCATGTCCATGTTGATTTTCAGGAGGTTGGAGCTCAACACTTCCAGGGCCTCCATTTGTTCGGTCTGACGGATCTCGTATTCGTACACCTTGTTCCAAGGGGCCTTGAAGTGGAATCCGCTCTTCAAGGGTGCCTCGTCAGGGTCCACGCCTTCGCCAAACGTGTGGAAGGTCAACCCCGCGTAGCCCGAGGGCACGGTGACAGTCAAGGAGCCCCACAACATGAACACGGGCAACAAAACAACCAACAAAACAAGGAGGGAACGCAGCTTGCGGCGTTCTTCGGGAGAAGCAGACATATTCATGCCAGAAAGGTAATCATCCCCGAGGAGGCGAGACAAGGCGTGAAGCCCTCAATTCAACGTCCTCCGCCTGCGCGTCGAATGGCCCACTCGGAGGCGAGCAGGACGAGGAGCAGAACGAGAAGCCAGGGTTGCAAGTGAAGGGGCAAGCGTTCCGTGGAACGGTGAATGACGCTGGGGGCTTCCAGGGCACTTGCGAAAGACGACCATTGGGCTTGCAAGGCGTCGAGGTCATTCGAGGTGCTTAGGGCGCCCAAGAACGATCCTAGGGTGGCCTCAGCCATGCGGCGGAGCAGGCGGTGATTGGCGGGTTGCAACGTGGCTTCGGCTTGAACTGCATTCACGACCAAGACCCCTCGCTCTGTCAACATGTCGCCTGCTTGGTCGCATGTGGCGGTCCAGTCGTACACCCCGGGAAGGAGGGTGCCCAAATCGAGTTCCCAGTCAAGCCCGCGGGCCACAAAGGCGTGGTTGGTGGAAAGTCCACCGCGTGGTTGAAGCGAAAGCCGGACGTCAGCTTCCTTCGAAGGCGAGAGCGACGCGTCGTACACCTCCGCCCGCAACACGCACCGGAGGTCTTCGTCGATGCGTTCGGGGGCCACAACCCGGAGGCGCTTCACGTCATCCCGGCTGCTCAAAAACTGAAGCGTGCCATTCACCAAGGCATCGAAGGTGACGGTCATCCCGTCGTGGCGGGCCATGTCTTGCATGCGCCACCGCCACAGGCCTTCGCCCAGTGTCACGGCGGTGCGCAGCTCGTTGCCCTTCCGGATGCCCCACAAAGGCCACGAAGTCTTCACTGGACCCACCTGCTGGTGAAGGACGGACTGGAAGGATGGCGTCACGTTGTATTGCCCCGTGGGAGCTGCCAGGGGAGGCCAAAGGGCGAGCGCCCCGTCGAGGCCCGCAGGCAAGGGGAAGGACTCAAATGCCTCGTTGGCCAATCCTTGGGCTTCCGTAACCAGGGGTTCTGCTTCCATTTGAAACCCCACTGCGTCCCCAGACCACTGGTTCCAATCGGTTTCGCTGTGCCCCAAAAACCAAACCGCGTTCGTGCCATCCAAGGCTTCCAAAACACCGCTGGGCATGAGGGAGGGTTCCATGTGATGAAGGACCACCACGTTGTGCTCAGGGAGCACCATGCCATTGGCCAAGTCTTCCATCCAAACCACCTCCGTTTGTTGGTGGCGGTTGGTTTCGGCTGCAGCCCGGAGTGCGGCCAAATCGGGGTGGGGTGCGCGGGCAAGAAACAGCACGCGACGCCGGCTTTCGAGGATGTCAATGGTCTCGGTGCGTGCGTTGTTTTCCAACGACGCTTCCGACACGCTTCCATCGCTTGAGACAGAAGCCCGAATGCTCAGTGGTCCGGGGCGATCGCTGCTCAATTGCAACGACCAAGCATGGCTGTCCATGGCCTTGGACGGCGTCCAGGTGGCATCCTTGACCGTCACGCGTGCACCATCCACGGTGACACTCAGGGTCAAAGGCACGTCCACCATGTCACGGCTCCGAACCGTGATCTCAACCGGGAAGCCATTGCCCAAGTAGGCCACGTCGTTGAGCCTCACACGGGTGAGCTCGACGTCCTTGATGGCAGAGGTGTCGCCTGTCCCGACGACAAAGAGGGGGACGTCCAAGAGGTCGACACCAAATTCAGGGTTGGGTCCACGGTTGGCTCGTCCATCGGTGACCAGGACCATGGCCGGCACGTTGCGATGGACGTAACGGTCTTTCATGGTTTGCAACGCCCCACCGAGGTTGGTTCGCTTGCCCTGGGGGTTCCATGTGTCCAAGGGGCGCGTGTCCCTGTCGAAGGCAAACAGTTCCGTCTCCCATTCCCATGGCTCGCCCCAGGTGCGCATTTGGTCCACGAGCGCTGCCACGGCCTCTCTGCGTTGTGTGCTGTCTGCACCAAGCCACTGGGAAGCCGACGCGTCCACGAGGATTGGCAAAACGGGGCGTTCTTCGGATTCGGACTCCATGCGCAGCATGGGCTCGAGCAGCAAGAACCCCAGGGTCGCGAGGCTTGCCGCCCTCAGGCACGCAAGAAGAAGGGTCGGCGTGGGCCGATCTTTGCCCCACGCGTACAGGGCGCCGGTCAGCACGAGGGTCATGGCCACGAGCGCCGCCCATTGCCAAGGTTCAGCGACCACAATCAAATCCGACGCCTTCATCAATCCAACGTCAAGCAGTGATCATGCCTCCGTCGACGTTGAGGGTCTGGCCTGTGATGTAGCCACTCATGTCGCTGGCCAAGAACACGCACAGGTTGGCCACGTCGTCAGGAGAGCCCCCTCGCTTCAGCGGAATGGCGTCACGCCAGCCTTGTACGGTCGCCTCGTCGAGCTTGGCGGTCATTTCCGTTTCAATGAAACCAGGCGCGATGGCGTTGCAGCGGATGTTGCGGCTGCCGAGTTCCAGCGCCACGGATTTGGTGAAGCCCAAGATGCCGGCCTTCGACGCAGCGTAGTTCGCTTGTCCTGCATTGCCTTGCACGCCGACCACGGAGGACACGTTGATGATGGAGCCTGACTTGGCCTTCAGCATGGTGCGAAGGACGGCCTTGGTGAGGTTGAAGCAGCTTTTCAGGTTGATGCCAATCACGCGGTCCCATTGCTCTTCGCTCATGCGCATCAGCAGGGTATCGTCAGTGATTCCCGCGTTGTTTACCACGATGTCTACCGTGCCGAACGCACCCACGACTTCTTCCACCAACCGCTCGGCATCGGTCATGCTCGCGGCGTCGGATTGGAAGCCTTTGACAACGCCTCCATCGGCGCTGAGTTCTTGTTCCAAGGCCTTGGCGGCTTCGGCCGAGCTGCGGTACGTGAAGGCAACGGTTGCGCCTTGGGCGATGAAGTGTCTGGCAATGGCTTTGCCAATGCCACGGGATGCGCCAGTGACGATGGCTACTTTTCCTTCGAGGAGCATGGATGGGGGGTTCAGGGGTTTGTCAAGAAGAGGGGGGGAGTAGGTCGCTCGCTTGGGCAATGAGTTCGGCAATGTCTTGCACTTCGACGTCGCCTTCGCGTTCGGCGTGCTTCACGCCGTCGGTCATCATGGTGTTGCAGAAGGGGCAACCCGTCGCCACCACGTTTGGTTGGGTCGACAAGGCGTCTTCCGTTCGTTCGTGGTTGACTTCCTTGTTCCCGGGTTCGGCTTCCTTGAACATCTGTGCACCACCGGCGCCACAGCACAAACCATTTTGCTTGCAACGACGCATTTCCACGAGTTCGGCGTCCAACGCTTGCAAGACTTCCCTCGGCGCCGCGTATTCGCCGTTTCCACGCCCCAGGTAGCAGGGGTCATGAAAAGTGATGCGTTTGCCTCGAAAAGGGTTGCCGTCCGCGATGATCAAGCGACCGTCTTGGATGAGTTCTCGCAAGAACTGGGTGTGGTGCATCACGTCGTAATGCCCGCCCAACTCAGGGTATTCGTTTTTCAGCACGTTGAAGCAATGCGGGCAACCTGTGACGATTTTGGTCACTTCGTAGCCATTGAGAGTCACGATGTTTTGCGCCGCTTGCATCTGGAACAAAAATTCGTTTCCGGCACGCTTGGCTGGGTCTCCCGTGCAGCTTTCCTCGCTGCCGAGAACCGCAAACGACACCTCGCAATGGTGCAAAATGCGCGCAATGGCCTTCGTGATTTTTTTTGCCCGGTCGTCAAAGCTGCCAGCGCAACCCACCCAGAACAACACCTCTGGTGCTTGGCCTTGCGCGGTCAATTCTGCCATCGTGGGAACGTGAAATGTGCTCATGGTTTGGCTTCAGTCTTTCAGGCATCTTGGGTCCAGTCGCCGCGGCTGGCGGCGGGGAAGGCCCAAGGTGCTCCATTGTTTTCGATGTTGTTGAACATCGTGGTGATGGATTCCGGGGATTTGCTTTCCTCCATGATGAGGCTTCGACGCATGTCGAGCACGATGCCCATGGGGCTGATGTTGACGGGGCACGCTTGCACGCATGCTTGGCAGGAAGTGCAGGCCCAAAGCTCTTCTTCGCTGATGAAATCACCCAGCAGGAATTTGCTGTCTCCGTTCCATTCGCCGTTGGCCTTGTCCCGTTGCTTTCCGATGTCTTCCATGCGGTCGCGGACGTCCATCATGATTTTGCGTGGGGACAAGAGCTTGCCCGTTTGGTTCGCAGGGCATTCGCTGGTGCATCGTCCGCACTCCGTGCAGGTGTAGGCCTCAAGCAACTGCTTCCAGCTCAAATCCGTGGCGTCCTTCGCCCCAAACCGCGCAGGTTCACCCGCAGGTTCGGCGGGTGCAGCATAAGGGTCTGCCGAGGGGTCCATCATCAAGTCCACCTCTTTTTTGACCGCAGCCATGTTGTCCATGGCGCCTTGTTCCGTCAAATCGCTGTAGTACGTATTGGGGAAGGCGAGCAGGATGTGGAAGTGCTTGGAGTGCGTCACGTAGACCAAAAAAGCCATCACCCCTGCGATGTGGAACCACCACATGCCGCGTTCCACGGCCACCACGCCCGCGTCTCCCATCCCAGCATACAAGGGAACCAACCATTGGCTGATTGGGAAGGATCCGGCTTGCACGTAATGGTCGAGGCCTCGGGCTTGGGCGATGCTGTCGGCGGCATTCATGCTCAGGAAGGCGAACATCAACAACACCTCCGCCACCAAAATGATGTTGGCGTCGAGGCTTGGCCACCCAGCCATCTCCTTGGATCGGAACCTTGCAATGGCCATGCCGTTGCGTCGAACGAAGAACACCACGCAAGCGAGGATGACGCCAGCAGCCAGCCATTCGAAGCATGCGATCAGTGCATCGTAAACCCCTCCCAGTCCGGCAAAGAGGCGGTGCGTGCCGAGCAGGCCGTCGAGCACGATTTCCAGCATTTCGAGGTTGATGACCACGAAGCCCACGTAAATCAGGATGTGCATGACGCCTGCCACGGGGCGGGCAATCATCTTCCCTTGCCCCAGGGCCACGCGTGCCATGACCTTCCATCGCTCAGAGGGTTGGTCCGAACGGTCCACGTCCTGGCCCATCGCAATGTTTCTCCGGATGAAGCCAATGCGTCTGGCAAACATGCCAATGCCTGTGGCCAAGAGAAGCGCGAAGAGGAGTTGTTCAGTCATGCCGCTGTCGATCACTTGTCGTCAGTTCCTCGGTTGGCTTCGTCAAGTTCTTCTTCGACGACGCCTCGGATGCGTTGCATGTCCTTTTTCGAGAATCCCGACTTGGGTTTGCGTCCAATCAAATTTACTTGAACGTACTTCCATGGATGCATCTGAAGGTCATCCATCAACAATTGGAGTTCTTCGTTGGTGGCCACCAAGCCGTTGTACAGGCTGTCGTTGACGACCAATTGTCCAAGCGTCCCCTCGCCCGAAGCCACGGCGGCGGCAATTTTGGCCACGTCTGTCAGGGCTTCGTTCGCCTTGGCCATGGTGGCGGCGAATTCAACTTTGGACAGGGAATCGCTGACCACCGACAAATTCTGAATGGCGTTGGCCAGGGCATCGCTGTTTTTGTTGAGGGTGGCCGACAGGGCACTCGCGTTGCTCATCACGCGGGTGAAGTTGTTGCGGTTGTCGTGGATGGTGCTGTCGAGGTTGGCCGCCGAGCGCTCCAGCGATTGCACGGTCCTGTTCACCGACTCGAGAGCCTCGGGCAGTTGCTCAGTCACGCCCCCCTCAAAGATGCTCTGGATGTTCTCGATGATTTTGTCCACCCCTTGGATGAGCTCAGACGTTTTTCGTTGAAGCGGCTCCAGTTGCTTTTGCACCTGGGCGGCGATGTCGTCTTCCACGTCGCCGAGCAAGGTGTCGCCTGCTGCCGCGAACGATTCAGAGTCCCCAAACACGAGCCGAATGGCCTTGGTGCCAAACAAATCTGAGCTGTGGATTTGGGCGACGCTGTTGGAGGGGAAGTAAAGCTGGGGATGCTCCACGCTGAATTCCACCAGCAGTTCTCCGCTTCCTTGGGGAAGGAATTCGATGCGGTTCACTTGTCCGACTTGGAAGCCGTTGATCAAGACGGGGTTGCTCACGGCCAGCCCGCTCACTTGGTCGTACACGACCAGGTAGTTCGACGTCCTGGCGAATGGGTTGAAGCCTTTGAGGTAGTTCACCCCGAGCACCAGCATAACAATGCCTGAGACGGCGAGCAGCCCCACCTTGAATTCAGGTCGAACCGCAGTCATTGGACAGGGAGATTCAAGAGGTTTCGGGCCCGAGACATGGGGATTTGGTCTTCGCCATCGAACGCCACCACAAACGCACCTGAGAAGCCTTCTGCACGAAGCGCCTCCTTGGCCTGATGGGCCTGGTCGGGGTGGGGGTGATGTCCGAGAATGTACTTGTGCAAACCATGACGAATGTACGCCTTCGCCTCTGCGTGGCCTCGCAATTCTTCGGAATCCGTGGGCAGCGCCGCCTCGGTGGTCAAAATCTGCACCCCAAACCACACGGTTTGCTTCATGGATTCTACGGGAAGTTCTTCCTTGGGCGATTCGTCTTCAGGGACAACCTCGTCGGCTTCTTTCCGCGCCGAGAGGTAGGTGTCCCGGAACGCCCGGTAGATGGCCGAAGCCATGTACGACTTGCCGCTCTCGGACTGCAAGAAGTCTTCTTCTTCGGGGTTGGTCAAGAAGCCAAGTTCCACCAGTGCACTGGGCATGGTGGTGTAGGAGATGACGTAAAAACCTGCTTGCTTGACGCCGCGGTCTCTTCGTCCAACACGGTCTCGAAACTGTTGCTGGATCGATGCGCCGAGGGTCAAACTCGCGTCGAGGTTGACGTTTTGCCGCAACGCCAAGGCGATGTACGTGTCGGGGTCGTTGGGATCGAAGCCCACGTAATTCTCCTCGAAGCCGTCCTCTTTGAACATGGCGGCATTCTCCTTCATCGCCACGCGCAGGGACTCTTCCGACTTGTGCATGCCCATGACGTAGGTGCCCGAGCCTCGCGCCGACTTGTCGTCGTAGGCGTCGCAGTGGATGGACACAAACAAGTCAGCCTGGGCGTCGTTGGCGATTCGAACGCGTTCGCGGAGGGTGGGGAAGCTGTCGTCCTTGCGGGTGTAGATGACCTCAACCTCTGGCAAGTTCTCCTCGATGTACCGGCCCAACTGAAGGGTCACGTCCAGCGCGACGTCTTTCTCGGTGGTGGTGTAGCGTCCCGTCCCGAGGTTGCCGGGATCCACGCCGCCATGTCCTGCATCGAGCACCAGGGTCAGCGTTGGGGGTGCTGGCGCGAATGCGACGCAAGCGCCGACCAGGGCAACACAAGCGGCAAAGACGCGTTGTTTGGCTAATTTTGGACGCTGTTTCATGCCAGTCCTCAAACATACCCAAAAGGCCATTCTGCGCGCGTTCCAGTGCGCTGCGATTATCCTTTTTTGGTTGTTGATAATCCCGGATTCTTGGGGGCAAGTGGATTCGGTCAAAACCGCCACGCAAGACCCCAAAGACGTGGTGGAGTACTGGGCAGAGGACATCTACCTGCGTGTCGACAGCAACGTGGCCCATTTGGTGGGCGAAGCGAAGGTGGTGAATGGCTCCATGACCTTGACGGCGCACCGCATCGTGTTGGACCTGGAGGCGAAGACGGTGTGTGCATTTGGCCGAAAGGATTCGTTGGGCCAATGGGAGGGGAGGCCGGTGTTTGACGACGGAGGACAATCGTTCACCCAAGACGAACTCTGCTACAATTTTGACACCAAAAAGGGGTTGAGCCGTGCCGCCGTGACCACAGAACAGGACATCGTGTTTCACGCGGATCGAGCCAAGAGACAGCCTGACGAGACGGTGCACGTGAGGGACGGCAAGTTCACGACGTGCGACGCCGAGAACCCCCACTTTCATTTCCACCTGACCAAAGCCATCATGGTGCCCGACGAGAAGGTGGTGAGTGGCCCGTTGTACTTGAAGTTTCGGAAGGTTCCGACCCCCCTTGCGTTGCCGTTTGGGTGGTTCCCGATGAGCCGTGAAAAGCGAAGCCAGGGCATTTTGTTGCCAGGCTACGGGGACGGGGGCAATTTGGGATTCTTCCTCAAGGACCTGGGGTACTACTTGCCGTTGGGTGACCACTGGGACGCCAAGTTCTTCGCCGACCTCTACTCTGGCGGCAGCTGGGCCGTTCGCACCGCCACGAGCTACAAGCACCGATACCGCAGCGAAGGCGGTTTTTCCTTGAGTTTCCAGCGGCAACGGCAGGGGTTTGCAGGAGCCCCTGGGTTTGGGATGTCCAACAATTTCTTTGTTCGCTGGAACCACAACCAAGACCCTCGTGCCCGTCCCAACACCCGTTTCAATGCCTCTGTCAACTTTGGCTCCTCCGGAAACTTCCAGCAAAACCTCAACAGCAGCCAGCAAGAGTTTTTGTCCAACACCTTCCAGTCCAGTTTGCAGTGGAACGCCCAAGTTCCTCGCTCTCCATTCTCGGCGACGTTGAGTGCGCGACACAGTCAGAATTCCAACACGGGAAACGTGCAGATCACCCTTCCCTCGCTGTCGGTGAACATGCAACGTTCTTCGCTGTCCAAATTGATGGGGCTGAGGGCCGGCAAGTCCAAGGTGTTGGACAACGTGGCGGTGACGTACAGCACCCAGTTGGAAAACACCATTTCGGGTGCCGATACGACGTTTGGCGCCCAGCGATGGAGTGACTTGAATGTACGCAACGGATTGAAGCATAGCGCGAAAGTGACATCAAGTTCGAGTGTTGGTTTTGTTTCGTTGACCCCGAGCTTTCAATACAACCAATACGACTCGTTTGCCACGCTCTCCCGTTTCGAGGCGCCGGTGGGCGGCGATTCGACGGCGGTGTTCGCCGACACCTTGTCGGGGTACAATTCGACGGGAGATTGGCGGTTGAGTGTGTCGGCCAACACGCGCTTTTATGGGTTGTTCAACGTGAAAGGCGAGGGGCGATTGAAGGCCATTCGTCACGTGATGTCTCCGACGCTGGGCTTGAGTTACAACCCTGAACGCACAAGGGTGGAGGCGTTTGAAACGGCCTATGGTGAGTCGGTGTCTTGGAACCCTTATTCGTTGGGTCGTTTTGCGCCCAACGATTTGAGAGAGGCGGGCTCGGTGACGTTTGGGTTGGGGCACAACCTCGAAGCGAAGGTGGCCGACCGAGAGACCGGCGAATTCCGGAAGGTCAAACTCATCGACAACCTGACGACTTCGGGGAGTTACAACATGGTGGCGGATTCGTTGCGTTTTTCCGATTTGCGCACCCGTGCCTTCACCAGCCTTTTCAACAAGGTCAACGTGAACATGAACGCCACCCATTCCATGTACGGCCGTGACCGCAACACGGGCGACGTGGTGGATGAATTTGTGTGGGCACAAGGAAATGGACTCCTGCGGTTGAAACGTTTGACAGGCGCCCTTGGGACGTCGTTCAAGTCGGGTAGCGAGAGCAACACCCCCTGGAACGCGCGGGTGGACTACAACGTAAACCTCCGAAGGGAGTGGAATGCGGGTCTGGAGCGCGACACCAGCGTGGTGACACACTCGTTGTCAGCCCGCGGAGGCTTGAGTGTCTTGGGCAAGCACAAGCTCGACGTCCAGACAGGCTATGACCTCGAGCGAAGGGAGATCACCCCGACGAATTTGAATTTCTACATCGACTTGCATTGTTGGGAGTTGACCTTCAATTGGATTCCGTTTGGCATCCGTCAAAGTTTCAGCCTCCGAATCAATGTCAAGTCCACCTTGCTCCGCGACCTGAAGCTTGAGGCGCGTGGATCGAGCGGGCAGTTGTTGTTCTAATCAACTGGTGAAGTGCCTCCACGCCATGACGGCCAGGCACACCAAGAACGCCAGAAAACTCACCTTGTTGATCCCATGCATCATCCGGAGGTTCAATTCGGCGCCCTTGTCCTTTTTGAACAAGTTCAACGGATTGATGTAGTACATGAACTTCTTGAAAAACATAGAATTGTAAATTGTTGGTTAGCGCTTTTGTGCAATCAATGAAACCTCGACTCGGGCCCCTTTTGGCAGCCCTGCCACGGCCACGGCCTCCCTGGCCGGATACGGTTGCGGCATCGCCTGGCGGTAGGCCTCATCCATGCCGGCGTAGTCGTCCATGGTGGTCAAAAACACGGAAGCCTTCACGACGTCTTCCAGCCCCAGACCTGCGGCTTGCAAAATGGTGTTGCCGTTGGCGAGGCACTGGGTTGTGGCCTCCTGAATGGTGGTTTGACGAAGTTCTCCCGTTTCGGGAACCAAGGGGATTTGTCCACTGACAAACACGAGGTTTCCCGCTTCAACCGCCTGGCTGTAAGCGGCCACAGGCTTGGCTCCGTGTTGTGCATCGATGCGCGTCGACATGAGGTAAGTTTGTGTTGACTGTTTCAAAGCTACGCCATGCGCATCACCCTCTTGGACAACCATGACTCCTTTGCGTGGAATTTGGCGCACGACTTGGGTCGTGGAGGCCATGACGTGCGCGTGGTGAAGGGAGGTTGTTGGTCCGACGAGGTTTGGCGAGAGACGGACGCGTTGGTGCTTTCTCCCGGTCCCGGCCTGCCTGAAGAACATCCTCAGCTGTCCGAAGTCCTCGGTGGGGCGATCGAACGAGGCATGCCGACGTTGGGAGTCTGCTTGGGCATGCAAGCGATGGCATCCCATTGGGGCGCTCGCTTGGCCAACCTGCCACAACCTTTGCATGGACGTCAGTCGACCATTCACTGGGAGGACGATGCCGGATGTTGGGGAGGGCTGCCGAAGTCGATGGAAGTCGGGCATTACCATAGTTGGGTGGTTGAGGAGGATTCCTTGCCTTCGGGCCTCAAAGCACTCGCCCGCAACGAAAAGGGGTTGCTCATGGCACTGGCGCATGAGTCCCTTCCCGTGGCGGGCGTGCAATTTCATCCCGAATCCGTGCTGACCCCGGAGGGTCGCAGGTTGCTTCAGGATTGGGCTGAATACGCTCAGCGTTGCTTGGCCATCTCGGCCTCGAACGTTTCCTTGAAACGCTCGTAGTTGTAGTCAGCCATGATGCGTTCGTCTTGGGTCAAACGCTCGTTGTACTTGGACACCAACTCGGACCCGGAGAGTTCCACGGCCATGTAGCTGACGTAGCTGCCGTCTGCCTTTTGGGTGAGCCTTTCGCACGCCGTGATGGCGCCAGATAGTTGTTGGTTCACGACGGTGCGGGCCAAGTCGTTGAACGTCTCTGTCACTTCCTCCTTGTTGTTGAATTTGGAGGAGTTGACGTAGTTGTCGGTGACAATTTCCAAGGTCGCGTTGATCGAGCGGGCCAAACGCGCTTCGGCGTTGGAACGCGCCATCTTCTTGGCCGTTTCACGGCTCATGCTTTCTCCCGTTGCCGTGGCGCGGAAGTGGTCCTTGTCGCTTTTGTAGTCTTCGCCTGCGCAGTATTCCAAAATTTCAACTTCGCCTGCTTGGTTGGGGGTCATGCTCTTTCCGTTGTTGCATCCAGTGGCAACCAAGAGCGTTGAGGCGGCTGCAATCAATCCGAGGGTCAATCGTACGTTCATGGGGTTGTGATTTGTTGATGGTCGAAAAATACGTGTCGGTGGGTACTTGTCAGAAACCGTGCCAAACCTTCACGAGGTCGGGCACAAAGGTCGTTTGAATTTGATCCACGGCTTTGGAGTACGCCACATCCGTGGCGCGTTCGACGTCGCCTTGAACGCCCTTGATGCCCGTCTCTGTCTGCGTGAACAAGACGTCGCCTTGGTCGTTCTTGACGGTGCCTACC
>MDTG01332729.1_pt1 | contig 19089 bp, 17 predicted proteins | sample 811421 | NCBI WGS metagenome assembly MDTG01 (sample SAMN05326645, study PRJNA326480) | marine metagenome | isolation source: seawater | place: Pacific Ocean: South East | collected 2011
AGCAGCATGTCGGCAAGCGGACTTACGCTGATCCGCATGCTGGACGCATTTTCGCTATTACCAGACACGCGTGCCTCCTCTTTTCCCTGTGTATTTTCGCGCATCTTACTTCAGTCCAAGAGCCACCAATTCCCCTCTCCAAGGATAGGAATGGCAGAAATTGCAGTTCTATCCGCAGCCAGCAACGCCGCCATCGACGGGCAACGCGACGCCGGTAACATAGGCACCGGCACGCGATGACAGGAAAACGGCCGAGCCCGCGATTTCATCCGATCGACCCAGGCGGGCCATCGGAATTTGCGACAGCACAGCCGGATCCACGTCGTCATCCTCCCGCAGGTGCGCGGTCATCTTCGTTGGGAAGAAGCCCGGTACCAAGGCGTTTACATTGATGTTGCGTCCGGCAAGTTCACCCGCAAGATCACGCGTCAGCATGTGGATCGCAGCCTTGCTGGCCGAATAGGAATAGGCGCTGAGGCGCGCTGTCTTCAATCCCGCTATTGAACCGATGTTGATGATCCTGGAAGGATCGTCCTTCGTCCCGGCGGCTTCCAGCGCAGGCAACAGCTCCCGGATGAGAGTGAAGGGCGCCTGTACGTTCACCATCATCACGCCTGGCCAGGCCTTGTCGGGAAAGTCATCCAGGCTTCCGCCCCACGTCTTTCCTGCATTGTTGATGAGGATATTCAGCTTGTCACCGAACTGCGCCTTTACGCGCGCGGCCAGATCGACCGCTGCCTCCGGACTGGAAAGGTCGCAAGGCAAGGGAATGCAGGTTCCCAGCGCCGACATTTCTTCTGCCGCCGCAGTACAGATATCCTCCTTGCGCGAGGTGATCGCCACTTTCGCGCCCGCATTCAGCAGCCCTTCGGCGATCATCCGTCCGAGGCCCTGCGCCCCACCGGTGACGAGGGCTGTCTTGCCAGTCAGGTCGAATATGCCGCTCATACCGTGATCGCAACCTTGCCGAACTTGTGTTCATTCTCGAGGTAAAGGAGAGCCTTGTCAGCCTCTGCCAACGCGAAGGTCTTTTCGATCACGGGACGAATGTTGTGCTTGTCGATAAAGACCAGCATGTTGCGGAAATCTTCCGGATCACCAACCTGGCTGCCCACGATGCTGGCGCTCTTCAGGAATAGCCCGGTGGCGGTAATTTCGAACTTGTCGCCTGCGGTGGAGCCGTAGATCACGATCCGTGCGCCGGGCTTGATGGCGCGGATATAGTTGGCATAGCTCGGCGCCGGTGCACCATCCAGCACCACGTCGATGCCGCCGGTCATGGGGCCGACTTTCTTGCGCCATTCGGGATCGGTGTAGAGCAGGCCGTCGATAGCGCCCATCTTCTTCGCCCGTTCGATCACTTCCTCGCTCTCGCCAGTGACATAGACCTTGCAGCCCAGTGCCACGGCGTAGACAAGGCCGAATGTCGCCACGCCGCCGCCAACGCCGCTGATCAGAACGGTATCAGTGGGTTGCAGCTGGCCCTTGAACATCAAGGCGCGCCATGCAGTGAGGCCGGTGAGGATGGACGAGGCTGCCTCTTCCCAGCTCATACCGGCGGGCTTGGACGCGAGGTTGTCAGCCGGAACGCAGACATATTCTGCAATCGTGCCCGGGTGCGGCATGCCGAGAAGGCCGAATTCTGCCTGCGGGGCATGGCGATTGGGGCCCCAGTCACGGCCCGGGTAAATCACCACTTCATCGCCAATGGCAACGCCTTCGACGCCATCACCGATCATATCGACAACGCCCGCTCCGTCGCAGCCCATCGTGCACGGTGTTACCATGCCCGGATAGAGGCCGCGTGAAATCCACATTTCGCGGTGGTTCATTGACGCTGCCTTGATGGCCACACGCACTTCGCCTGCTGCGGGTTCCGGCGTTTCAACGTCGGCGACGCGCACGGCTTCGGGTCCGTCTGTGGTTTCGAGCAAGAGAGCTTTCATGTGTGCAAGATCCTTTTGTGATCAGTAAGAGCGGGGAAGGCCGAGCGACTGGGCAATGCCGTTCTTGACCATCTCGTTAGTGATTGGGCCGATACGCCACAAGCGGCTGTCGCGCCAGTATCGCTGCATGTCGGTTTCAGCCGAATATCCCATACCACCCAGCAACTGAATGCCAAGATCGGCGGCCTGGTTCGCGGCTTCGGAGGCATGCAACTTCAGCATGTTGGCCTCGTTGCCCACGGCTTCTCCGCGAGCTTGTTTCGAGGCGCAGTAATAGAAAAGCAGCTCGGTGGTCTTCTGCATGGTCGCGATATCGGCGATGTAATGTTGCAGAGCCTGGAATTCGCCGATGTATCGGCCAAACGCCTTGCGCTGCATGACGTAATCCAGCGCATCTTCCAGCACACCGTCGACCACGCCGAGGCAGAATGCGCCGACCATGATGCGTTCGTTGTTCAGCGTCGGCAGCAGCGTGTACCAGGCGTTGTGCGGCTCTGCCAGGACGTTCTCGTCTGCCACGAAAACGTTTACGTATACCACGGTGCAACTGCCCATCGAACGCATGCCGAGCTTGGGCAGAGGGGTGATTGAGACACCTTCCGCATCGGCGGGAACCCAGAACAGGGTAAGCCCCTGATGCGCCTTCTCGACACTCTTGTCCGAACGGGCGATGCACAGCAGATAATCGGCCACGTGGGCAGACGAGCTCCAGATCTTTTCACCGTTGATGACCCAGCCGCCGTCAACCCGCTCTGCCGTGGTCGCCATGCTCCCCAGAAGATCGGTGCCGCCGCCCGGCTCGGTAAAGGAAATGGCCGCCTTCAATTCACCTGCGGCGATTTTGGGAAGGTATTTGGCTTTCTGCTCGTCGGTTCCGTAAAGCCCGATGGATTTTGAGCCTGCGAATGAGGTGATGCCCCAGATCCAGGCAAGACCGCCCAGCGATCGCGCCAGTTCGCGTGCCAGCACCATCTGCATCAGCACGTCGCCGCCCTGGCCGCCGAATTCCTCGTCGATACCCACGCCGTGCATGCCCGCTTCGGTGAATTTTTCCCACAAGGCATGCGGATAATTGTCTTCATCGGCTTCCAGCTCGCGCGCCCATTCCTTGGGGCACTCCTTGTCCACCCAACGCCTTATCACGTCGCGGAACGCGCGATGTTCTTCAGGTAAATCGAAATCCATTTAACTCTCCCCACGCCTGCCTATCACGCTACAGACGTGTCCTGAACCTGCAGATTGTCGAGAAACCCGGTGGTCATAACCTATCTGCCGATAGGAAATGACCCTTGCATGTCGTGTTTGGCTGGACAATAAGAGCTGCAGAAGTTGGCGGGTCAGACCAACCGGGATGTTTGAAAAGGTATGCGGGTATGGGCGTAGTCCAAACGACCATCGTGCCGCCGCGTTCGGCGCATGAATATGTAAAGCGTGACAGGATCGAGGGGCTGGCGGACAAGATCGGCAGCTATCGAGCGGTCACGGTTATTGCACCTGCCGGTTTTGGGAAAACCACGGCCATGCTGCGTTGGGCCGATTTGCTCGCTGAAAGCGGTCGGTCTATCCTCTGGATAGCGGCGCGCGCTGGCATCGACAGCCTTGAAACCTTTCTCGAGGCTTTGTCGCAGGCCTGCACCGTGGCGGGTTTGGGGGTTGCGTCCAACGACCCGCGAGTTTGGCTTGTGGAACTGGCCAAGCGATCCGGTTCGGCGCCGATCCTGTTCATCGACGATGGGCAGTTACTGCCCAGGGAAGTGCATGAATTCGTCGAGCAGCTGATTTTCAGTTCGCGCGATGGCTTGACCACGGTGATTTCTTCGCGCGGGGAAACCGTATTGCACCTCGCCCGGTTGCGGTCGCTGGGTTACCTGCTGGAAATCAACACGCAGGATTTGTCCTTCAATGCCGATGAGGCGGGCAAATTGTTGCAGCAGGAAATTGGATCGAAGCCCACTCCCTCGCAGATTCAGCACATGATCCTGGACACCGAGGGTTGGGCGGCCGGTCTTGTCCTTGCCTCGCAAGCCTTTCGCAACGACAGCCAGAAGCTCGAAAAGGCGGAAAGGCCGGAGAGTCGGCTGCGCTACGAATACGCCAGCTATTTCCATGAAGAGGTGGTTGAGGGCCTGCCGAAGGAACTGCGCGATTTCATCGTCGATACTTCGATTCTGAGAGAACTCACGCCGTCCGCCTGCGCTGCAGTGATCGGTGAGAGCGAAGCGCGTGGTTATCTTGACGAGGCTTTCGAGCGAGGGCTCTTCCTGTTTGAGCTGGATCGCGAACAGGGCGAATACCGTCATTACAAGCTGTTTCGCGAAATGGTGTGCGGGCGTTTAACCAAGCAGGCACCGGAACGCGCAGCGGAACTGCATCGCCGGGCGAGCCGGTTCTATGCGGATTCTGGCGATTATCACCTGGCGCTGGAGCATGCGGGACAGAGCCTGGATCAGGAATTTCTGGCTGAGCAGATCGAGAACCTGGCCGAACAGATGATCTATGCCGGTCTGCTGCAACGGCTGGATGAACTGGCAAGCCAGTTGCCATGGCAGGTTATCGAGGACAAGCCGGCAATCCTTCTGGCGATGTCCTGGCGGCGCAGCAGGCGGCTGGCCTTCAGCTCGGCAGAGCGGATGATCGAGGCTGCGGAAAAGGCGATCGACGCCAAGATCAAGGCGGGCGAGTTGAATGCCTATTCCGCACGCCAGCTGGACTTCCACGTTCGCCACAGAAAGCTGATGCTCGAAGCCGCACGTGATAATATGGTAGCGGTTGAAGAGGGCTGCGGCCCGTTGCTGGCCGATCTGGGTGATGACCACCCCTATCTCAGCTGCACGCTGCTGGCCCAGTTGCTGTCTGCACGTCGTGAGCTCTATCACTTCCATGACATGCTGCGACTTGAGGGCGAACTGCGCAAGGCGCTGGCCCGGCCCGGATCGACTTTCGCATCTATCGCTCTGAAATCTTCCGTCGCGCCTACGCTGGTGGCGCAAGGCAAGACCGAAACCGCAAGGCAGTTTCTGCGTGAAGCACAGGAAATTGCGCGGCAGCGGGAACAGGAAGTGCCGGGGCTGGGCGCATTGCCTGCCTTGCCCATGGCAGAAGTGCTTTACGAGTGCGGGGAACTGGAAGAGGCCGGGGCACTGGTCGATCGGTACATGCCTTCGATCCGGCAATGGGGTTTCGTGGATCAGGTGGCATCGGGATATCTGGTGCGCGCTCGCCTTGCAGCCGCGGAGGGCGATCTTGCATCGGCACTTTCGGTTCTGGAAGAGGCCCATCTTGTCGCTATCGAATGTGGACTGGACCGGCTTCGGGCAATGGTGGTCTCGGAACAGGTGCGCACGCTGATCAAGAGTGGCCAGTTGGAGCAGGCGGAGCAGCTTTTCTATTCCTGCGACCTCGTTACCGAAGGGGAGCCTGTTCCCACGTTGAACCCGTCTCGCCTCAACGAATGGCTCGCAATCGCCTGGCTGCGGATCGAAATGCATCGGTTCCGCCTGGTGCGTTCGCGCAAGGTGGCAAGGCGCTGGCTTGAATTCGTGCGTCGGCGCGGGGCGGTCCGGTCGGCCCTCTCGTTCGAGCTGTTGCTGGCGGAAATCGCGGTGCTGGCGGGCAATCGCAGCGAAGCGCGCCGCTCCGTCCGTTCGGCTGTCGAGCTGGCCGAGCCCGGCGGCTGGGTGCGCCCGTTCCTGGATGAAGGTGAAGCGATCGGTTCGCTGATCGTTGAAGCCTATGGCTGTGGACCGATTCTGGACAATCCGGTTGACAAATTTGCAGACCGGCTCGTGCGATCGCTCAAGGGTAATGCGCAGATCGAGGATGAGGATGAAGAGGAATTTGGTCCGAGTGGCGGCCTGTCGCTGCGCGAGATCGAAATCCTGACGCAGGTCAGCGGCGGACTGCGGAACCGCGAAATCGGGGATCGACTGGGCCTGACCGAAGGGACCGTGAAATGGTACATGCAGCAAATCTATGACAAGCTGGGTGTTCGGCGGCGCCCGCAGGCCGTGTTGCGCGCGCGCCAGCTCGGTATTTTGTCCTGAGACCCTATCGAAGGTTAGATTGCGCCCCAGTTCTCCACTCATAGCGAGGGGCGATTGGAAAAGGCTTTCAGGAGAGTATTGTGGCCAAGGGCAAGGTAATCATCAGCTGCGCGGTGACCGGCGCGATACACACGCCGAGCATGTCACCGCACTTGCCAGTAACGGCTGACGAGATTGCCGAAGCGGCTATCGGCGCGGCGGAAGCAGGCGCGGCAATCATTCACCTGCATGCGCGCAATCCGCAGGACGGTCGCCCGGATCAGAATCCTGACCTGTACGAACCGTTCCTGAAAGTCATCAAGCAGCGCAGCGATGCCGTGCTCAACATCACCACCGGCGGCCACCCGTCGATGGCACTGGAAGAGCGGCTGCGGCCCGCCACGCGCTTTGCTCCCGAAGTGGCCAGCCTGAACATGGGCTCTATGGGCTTTGGCCTGTTCCCTATGCTTGATCGCTACAAGGACTGGAAGCACGACTGGGAGCCGGCCACGCTCGAAGCTTCGCGCGATCTTGTGTTCAAGAATACCTACAAGGATATCGAAGGGCTGCTGGAGCTGTTGACTCCTCTTGGCACACGTTTCGAATTCGAATGCTACGATACCAGCCATCTCTACAACCTCGCCCATTTCCTGGATCGCGGACTGGTGAAGGCGCCGCTGTTCGTGCAGACCTGCTTCGGCATTCTGGGCGGCATCGGCAGCCATCCCGATGACGTGTCGCATATGAAACGCACGGCAGACCGGCTGTTCGGTGACCAGTACGAATGGTCCGTGCTGGGTGCGGGCGCGCGCCAGATGAGCATCGTCGCCATGGCTGCGGCCATGGGTGGCAACGTGCGGGTCGGGTTGGAGGATTCGCTGTGGGCCGGGCCGGGCAGGCTGGCCGAAACCAATGCCGAACAGGTGGCAACGGCACGTTCGATTGTGGAAAGCATGGGTCTTTCCGTCGCGACCCCGGATGAGGCGCGGCAGATTCTTGACCTGAAGGGCGGCGACCGGACCAATGTCTGATCCCGGCATGATACCAAAGGTTGCATGATCCTTTGGCATTCCCTTCTGGCCTGCGCGGCCTTGCCTGGCTTGGCTGCCTGCATCAGTAACGCCATCGCGGTGCCTTCTCGCCTGTCCAGTGGCATGGTCAACGAAGGGAGCATTCAGGCGCCACTAGGATTTCGGGCAGGCCCCATGGGCCATCGAACAGGCCATCGAATGGCGCAATTCGCCCGCCCTTCTGCGGCTTCGCTGGCGGGGAACGCGCTTTTCGGTCGGAGGCATTGAGATGAAACTTGGCATCTGTTCCATGTGGGGCACCTCCGTCGATTTGTTCCGCAGCGAAGTCAGGCTGGCAGCGGACATGGGTTTTGACCTTGTCACGGTGGGGGATTCGCCGTCGGGCTGGCATGAAATGGTTGCTTCGATGACGATAGCCGCACTGGAAGCACCGGGCGCACAAATCGGTTCGCTTGTGACGTCGCCATTCATGCGTCATCCGCTGGTTGCCGCGAATGCCTTCGCCACGCTTGATGAATTGACTGGCGGCCGCGCGGTTATGGGCTTTGCTACTGGCGGCAGCACGGTGCTTGCAATCGGCCGCCCTCCGGCAACGCAGGCCGAGGTGCGCGCAGAGCTTGCGGCCTTGCGGCGATTGCTGGCCGGCGAGGAAATCGAGTGGCAAGGCCGCCCGGTCAAATCGCTGCGCTTCGCGCGCAAGGTGCCGATCTATTATTCGGCCTTCGGTCCCAAGGCGCTGGAACTGGCAGCGCAGGAAGCTGACGGGGTCATCCTGTTTGCAGGCGACCAGCACCTCGAAGCGGTCGAGAAGAGGATTACCATGCTGCGTGATGCGGCAACCAAAGCTGGGCGTGATGCAGATGCGATAGATATCTGGGTAACCAGCTACATCTCGGTGCAACCCCGGCGCGAGCAGGCGATCGACGATCTCAAGGCTTTTATCGCAGTCAATGCCATGGCCTTGCGCACGCCGCAGGCGCTGGCCATGTTGCCAGATAATGTGAGGCCACTCGTTGAGGCGTTCCAGACGCGATATGATCCCTCGGAACATGTTGTGGTTGGGGGCAAGAATGTGCGACTGATGGACGAGATGGGACTCACCGAATTCCTGCAGGATTTCGATACGATCGCCGGCCCCGAAGACCACGTGGCAGGCGTGCTGCAAAGACTGGAGTCAATGGGCGTCTCAACCGTGATCGCTGCTTTGCCCGGTCATGCCGATCCGCTAACCACAATCCGCGGCCTCGCCGCTGCACGAGAGAGAATGTAACGCGACATGTCCGATTGGTGGAACAAGACCGAAGCACGCGACTGGCGGGACCGACTGGAGTGCTTTTCGCTGGATGAGCTGTCCACGGAAGCCGAAGCCAAGACGCTGGCGGCGCACGGCACGCTGGTCACCTATTCGCGCAAGGTTTTCATACCGCTTACCAAACTGTGCCGCGATGTTTGCCACTACTGCACCTTCGCCCATCGCCCTTCGCAACTGACTGCGCCGTTTCTGGAGCCGGAGGAAGTGCTGGACATCGCCCGCGCGGGTGAGAAGCGCGGCTGTCGGGAGGCGTTGTTCACCTTGGGCGATCAGCCAGAGGCACGCTATTCCGCCGCGCGGCATTGGCTGGAAGAACGCGGCTTCTCCAGCACGCTGGATTACCTTGCGCATGTATCCGCGCTGGTGCTGGAACAGACAAGCCTGCTGCCGCATCTGAACCCGGGCATCATGCAGCCCGCCGATTATGAACGGTTGCGCCCGGTATCGGCATCCATGGGCCTGATGCTGGAAAGCACGTCAGACCGGCTGTGCGCCAAGGGGATGCCGCACTACGGGTCGCCGGACAAGGATCCCGAGGTCCGCCTGCGCGCCATTCGCGATGCAGGCGAAGCGAAAGTGCCATTTACCACCGGTCTTCTGATCGGCATTGGCGAGACCCGGCTGGAGCGGGTAGAGGCCTTGCTGGCCATTCGCGATCTGCACGCACGTTACGGCCATATCCAGGAAGTCATCATTCAGAACTTCCGTGCCAAGCCCGATACGCTGATGGCCAGGGCGCCAGATCTTGGCCTGGATGAACACCTGTGGACGATCACTGCGGCGCGGCTTATTTTGCCTGCCGAGATGGTCGTGCAGGCTCCTCCGAACCTGCAGCCGGGGGAACTGGGCAAGCTTATCCGGGCCGGTGTCAACGACTGGGGCGGAGTTTCTCCTGTCACGCAGGATCACGTCAATCCCGAGGCGCCCTGGCCGCATCTGGAACAGCTGGAAACGCAGACCGAGAACGCCGGTCGCCTGTTGCGCCAGCGGCTTGCCGTTGGCCCCTTGTTCGCGCGCGATCCGTCGGTGTGGGTGGATAATGCACTCCAGCCACGTATCCGTCAGGCCACCGATGGCCGCGGTTTGCCCCGTGACAGCGATTGGCATCCCGGCACGGGAGAGACGATACCCGAGGCGCCATTGCTGCTGAGCACGGCCAGTGACATGGAAATCCGCATCGCCCTGGGGCGCGTGGAACAGGGCGAGGAACTGAACAGCAGGCAGATCGCAAGACTTTTCACTGCCGAAGGCCGAGATTTCCAGCGAATTTGCCGCTTTGCTGACGAACTGCGGGTCGACCGTGTGGGCGATGCCATCACTCACGTGATAAATCGCAACATCAACTACACCAATATCTGCTTGTATCGCTGCGGTTTCTGCGCATTTTCCAAGGGCAGCACCAAAAGCGAGCGCGGCCCGGCTTACAATATCGATCACGCGGAAATCGCTCGCCGTACGATCGACGCGCATGAACGCGGGGCAAGCGAAGTTTGCCTGCAGGGCGGCATCCATCCCAGCTATGACGGAAACACCTATCGCGGGATCGTGCAAGCGGTGAAGAACGCCGTGCCCGAGATGCACGTTCACGCATTTTCGCCTTTGGAAGTCCACCACGGGGCCACCACCCTGGGGCTTGGTTATGAAGAATATCTCGCTTCGCTGAAGGAATGTGGACTTGCCACCTTGCCCGGCACGGCGGCAGAGATCCTTTCGGACGACGTGCGCGCACTGATCTGCCCGGACAAGGTTTCCACCCAGCAATGGCTTTCCATCATGCGCGCGGCGCATTCGGTGGGATTGAAGACCACGGCCACGATCATGTTCGGCCATGTCGAAAACTATTCTCACTGGGCCACGCACTTGCTGCGACTGCGCGCGCTGCAACTTGAAACCGGCGGATTCACAGAGTTCGTGCCCTTGCCGTTTGTGCATATGGAAGCGCCCAACTGGCGGCGTGGGCAGACCCGATCCGGCCCGACATGGCGTGAAACAGTTCTGATGCATGCCATTGCCCGTATTGCGCTGGACGGCGCCATCCCCAACATCCAGGTCAGTTGGGTGAAGCTGGGCGCGGAAGGCGCTTCGCGGATCCTGCGGGCCGGTGCCAACGATCTTGGCGGCACGCTGATGGACGAATCGATCACTCGCGCAGCAGGCGGAGTGAACGGACAAGAATTCGGTGTGCCGCAGATGCACGCGCTGGCCCAGGGAATTGGCCGTCGTCTGTGTGAACGCACGACATCATACACAATGCGCGCGGACAAAGTCCTCGCCAGCTTTTGACAAATAGGGAAACAGATATGAGCCAGACTATCGCCGTAATTGGCGGAACCGGCCAACTCGGCAGTGCGCTTGCATGGCGGCTCGCCAAGGCGGGGCACACTGTAATCATTGGTTCGCGCGCCGAGGAATCGGCAATTGCTCGGGCCGCAGAACTTGGCCACGGCATCGTCGGCATGGCCAATGCCGATGCGGCAAGGGAAGGTACGATCTTGCTCGTCACCGTGCCGTTTTCCGCGCAGGCGGCGACTCTGGCTGAAATCAGGCCGCATGCGGCAGGCAAGATCGTGGTCGACACCACGGTTCCTCTGGTTCCGCCCAAGGTCATGCGCGTGCAACTGCCGGAAGCCGGTTCTGCAGCGGCCTGTGCCAGCAAGCTGCTGGGCGAAGATGTGCGCCTGGTGGCTGCATTCCATAATGTCGCAGCGCATCGTCTTGCCGAAGAAGGCGACGTGGATTGCGATGTCCTGATTTTCGGCGACGACAAGGCGGCCCGCAGCGAAGTTGCCAAGCTGGCCGAAGCCGTGGGACTGCGCGGGATTCAGGCCGGTCCGCTGGTGAATGCCGCAGCGGCAGAGGCGATGACGTCGCTGCTTATCTTCATCAACAAGAACTACAAGGTTGACGGTGCCGGGATCCGGATCACGGGCGATTTGAAACCGCTCGACTGACGATGTTCTGCGTCCATCCCGTAGGCGGTCTGCCCGAGATTGGCGCAGGCGACGATCTTCCGGCGCTGCTGGCCGCGCGGCTGGCATCCGGCGAACCTGCAATTGCGCCAGGCGATATTCTGGTCGTAACCCAGAAAATCGTCTCCAAGGCAGAGGGGCGTAGCGTCACACTTGCGTCTGTCGAGGTGAGCGAAGAGGCGCGCGAACTGGCCGCGTTGACCCGCAAGGAACCTGAGCTTGTCGAACTGGTTCTTCGCGAGTCCAGCGCTGTTGTGCGCGCGGTGCCCCATGTTCTGATTACGCGGCACCGGCTGGGCCATGTGATGGCAAACGCCGGTATCGACGCGTCCAACCTGGGCTCAAAGTCGCAGGAAAGCGTGCTGTTGCTTCCCGAACATCCGGACAGGAGCGCCACGCGCATTGCCGAGGCGTGTCACGCGGTAACCGGGGTGACGCCGGGAGTCATCATCTCGGACAGCTTTGGCCGACCCTGGCGTGTCGGCACGACAAATGTCGCCATAGGCGTGGCCGGTCCGCCGGCGGTCATCGATCAGCGCGGCCAGCCAGACAGGGACGGGCGGATCATGCAGGTTACACAGATCGCCTTTGCCGATAGTGTGGCAGGCGCGGCCGGCCTGGCGATGGGGGAGGGGGCGGAAGGCTTGCCCGCCTGTGTCGTGCGAGGTCTTGCCTGGCAGCAATGCGGCCAGAGAAGCAGCGATCTTCTGCGGCCGGAAGGGGAGGATCTTTTCCGGTGAAGGATCGGGTCGTTGTCCTGACAGGCGGTGTGGGCGGAGCCAAGCTGGTGGAAGGCTTGCAGCAAGTCGTGCCAGGCCCGCAATTGACGGCCATCGTCAATACCGGCGATGATTTCGAACATCTTGGTTTGCCGATATCGCCCGATATCGACACCTTGCTGTATACCCTTGCAGGCCTTGCCAACACCACGCTTGGTTGGGGGCGCGAGGGTGAGACATGGTCTTTCATGGCGGCGATCAAGAGCCTTGGCGGGGAGGACTGGTTCAACCTTGGCGACGGCGACATGGCGCTGCACGTGCTGCGCCGCATGGCGAAGGATGCGGGAGAGCCGTTGTCAGCAATCGTCCAGGGCTTTGCTCGCCAATGGGGCCTTGATCTTGCAATCCTGCCGATGAGCGATGACCGGTTGGCGACCTGGCTGGAAACTGACCAGGGACTGCTCCCTTTTCAGCGTTACTTCGTGCAGCAACGCTGTGAACCGCGCGTCAGTGCCATTCGGTTCGAAGGCGCGCAAACGGCAAGCCCCGCACCCGGCGTGGTGGAGGCTCTGGCCGCTGCGGACATGATCCTCCTCGCGCCATCAAACCCCTGGCTCAGCATCGATCCTCTGCTGGCCGTTCCCGGCCTTTACCGGGCATTGCAAGACCGTTGCGCGCCGCTGGTTGCCGTATCGCCGCTGGTCGGGGGTAAGGCGGTCAAAGGGCCGACCGCGAAACTCATGGGTGAGCTGGGCCTGCAAGTCACCAATCAGTCTATCGCCGATCACTATGGCGAATTGCTGGATGGCATGGTGATTCACGAAGGCGATGCTGCCCCCGCTGATCTGGCCATCACCGTCACCGATACGCTGATGAGGCAGCCCGAAGATCGGCGCCGGGTTGCGCTTGCGGCGATGGATCTGGCGCAGCAGTGTTACCGCTGATGGGGTGGACAGCACTTATTCCCTTTCGCACCGGAACCGGTGGCAAGTCCCGGCTGGAGGCGGTGCTGGATTCTGCCACGCGTGAGCGGCTGGCGCTGGAAATGGCGCATCATGTGATCGATGTGCTGTCGCAGTGCCCGGCGATCGAGCGGATAGTCTTGTTGTCAAACAAGGCCTTCGACCATCCCCGGACTACTTTTGTGCTGGATCGGGAGCGGGGCCTGAATCCGGAGATAACCGCCTTTCGCGATGATTTCGGTCCGTCTCCGCTGCTTGTGATTCATGCAGACCTTCCGTTGTTGGCACAGGCCGATGTGGAGGTTTTGCTGCAGGCGGCAACCGATCACGGCGTGGCCTTGGCGACTGATCGGGCGGGCGAAGGCACCAATGCCATCGCGCTTGCCGATGGCCGGCCCTTTGCCTTCCGGTTTGGACCGGGCAGCCGCGCGCTGCACTGCACGTCGGATGAAAGGATGCCGGTGTTACAAAGAGCGGGCCTGTCTGCCGATCTCGATACGCCGGGTGACCTGACTTTCCTGCGTGACCAGGGCCTGCAGATCTGACCTTCCTTCCTTCGGGCAGGTCGGCCCTGCTTGTCACATTGGTAAACGCATGGCTTCGCAGGTGCAGGAGAGTGAGTGATGAAGCTGAGTATCGGTATTCCCAAGACCATGAAAGTTGCAGCGATGGTGCAGCCGTGGGAGGATCCGCTGACTGGCGGGGACGTTGGAGAATTGATGGCGGTGGCCGACAAGCTGGGCTTTTACAAGTGCATGCTGGGTGAACATTTCATCATTCCCAAGGAGCATATCGAGCTTTCCGGCGACTGGTATTTCCATACTGCAGTGGCGCTGGGCTTCTTCGGAGGGCAGACGAAGAACCTGCGCCTTACGTCCTCGATTTCGATTCTTCCGCTGCAGAACCCGGTGGTGCAGGCCAAGGCGTGGTCCACGCTTGACTGGCTGACCGGGGGGCGGGCCGAACCGATCTTCGGGGTCGGCTGGCTGAAGGAGGAGTTCGACATGCTCGGCGTGCCGTTTTCAAAGCGTGGCGCGATGGCTGACGAGTATATCGCGGCCATGATCGAGCTTTGGACCAAGGACGATCCCGAATTTGACGGTGAGTTCGTGCAGTTCAAGAATTGCGGCTTTGCTCCCAAGCCGATCCAGAAACCGCACATGCCGATATGGTTTGGTGGAGACGCCCCGGCGGTCCAGCGCCGCGTGGCCAAGTTCGGCAACGGATGGTCGCCATTCCGCACCCCGCCAGAAACCTTTCCGGACTGTATCGACTATATCAAGTCGCAGCCGGAATATGATGGTCGGCATATCGATGTGTTCTTTGCGCTGGAAATGCTCAATGTCGGTGCGCATCACGAGATCCTTGACGATCCACGCGCTCCGGGCACTGCCGACAAGCAGAAGATCCTCGATCAGATCGGCTGGCTGAAAGAGCTGGGCGTTACCGAAACCATTGTCCCGCTGCCCCCCGGTCTGGCCGACACCCAGGCCTGGATAGACCGGCAGCACTGGGTTGCCGACGAGATCATGCCCAATATCTGACCGGGATGAGAGGACATGGAAGAAAGAGGCTCCGGGCACAAACCCGGAGCCTTTTTTCATGGCGCTGCCTTGACGATGCATATCGGCAAACACGCCTATCGGAACGGCATAATGCGGCAAATCTTGACAGAGTCCGCCATGCGCACCCGGCTTCTGTTTCCCCGCACTGCAAGGGCTCTCTGTCTCGACCTGTCCAAGGAAAGGCGCAGGTGACAAGCCATCGCGGGATGATGGGCTAGCGGAGAGAGAAACTGATATGACGCAGATTGAGCAGAACAAGGAAATTGTCCGGCGTTTTCTGGGCGCGGTCGAGAGCGGCGAAATCGAAACGATCGAGGCTCTGCAAGCGCCCGAATGTAGCTGGTGGATCATCGGAACCGGAGAGATTTCGCGGGAATCCTATACCGAAGCGGTCAAAGGAATGTTGCTCACCGCTTCGCCGCGCAAGGTCGAGATCATCGGCATGGTCGCCGAGGGAGATACCGTTGCTGCAGAAGTGCGTTCAGAAATGGATTTTGGCGAGCGGGTATATGCCAATGAATATCACGATCTGTTCGTGATCAGGGACGGCCAGATCGTTCACGGCCGCGAGTATTTTGACACCGGTAAAGTCGCCGCTTTCTTCGGAACCCAAGGAGATGCAGTATGAACGCCGAAACCACGGTAAGGGAATTTCTCTCGCTGTTTCACACGCGCAATCTCGATGTGCAGGCGCTGCGCGGCATGCTGGCAGACGATGCCCGATACCAGCCGGTCGTTCCGATCGCGCCTGTCAGGCAAGGTGCCGATGCCATCTGTGCGGAGCTGGAACGCCAGTACGAGCTTTATGATGAATGTGCGTGCAACATTTTGAGCGTCGCCGTATCCGGCTCCACCGTTTTCACGGAGCGTGTCGACACATGCCGCCAGCTGAAGGACGGACGGGAAACCACAACCAACGTTGTTGGCGTGTTCGACCTGGAAGATGCGGGCAAGGTCGTCTGGTGGCGGGAATATTGGGATGCTCTGGATTGCGCGGGCCAGTTGGGAATTGACGACAAGGCCATGCGTTCGATCATGTGTGCTTGAAGGGAATGGCGATGCAATATGATGTAGTGGTAATGGGCTCTGGCGGGGCCGGCCTGACAGCTGCCCTGGTAGCAGCAAAAGCGGGCTGCAAGGTCGCCGTTCTGGAAAAGGCGCCGCACTTTGGCGGGACGACAGCAATTTCCGGCGGTGGGGTGTGGATTCCGGAAAGCCCGCATGCAGTTGCGGCGGGCGTGGATGACAGCAAGCAAAAGGCGCTCGACTATTGCCTGTCCGTGGTCGGCAACCGCGCAGAGCGCGAACTGATTGAAGCCTACATCGAGACAGGGCCGGAAGCGGTGAAGTGGCTGGAGGCCAACAGTTCCGTGCATTTCCTGCTCTCCCCACCTTCCAGCGACTGGTATCCGGAAGTTGAGGGCGCAATGCACGAAGGGCGACTGCTCGCCCCTGCCGAATATGACGGCAAGCAGCTTGGCCCGTACTTCGACAGCCTTTCCAAGCCGCGCCAGGAGTTCAATGCGCCTGGCGGGATGATGATCGACCTGTTCGATCTGCCCTACATTGCCAAGCTGCCGCGCCCCGGCGCCCTTTGGCACATGGCCAAGATCGCAATCCGGTTCGCACGTGACAAGAAGAAGCTGGGGCGCGGCTCGCGTCTCACCATGGGCACTGCGCTGATGGGCAGGCTGTATCGTTCCGTGCTGGATGCCGGTGTCGATCTGTATGACAGTGCACCGGTGGAAAAATTGCTGACCGAGAATGGCAGGGTAACAGGCGTGGTTGCCACGATCGGCGGGGAGGCAACGGAGGTTCTTGCGTCAACAGGCGTCATCCTTGCTGCCGGGGGCTTTTCCGCCAACGAGCAGATGCGCAAGGAATACCTGCCGTATGCCGAGCAGCACGTCTCCATCCTGCCTTATGAAAACACCGGTGACGGGATCAAGGCCGCCACTGCTTCGGGCGCGGCCATGGGCGCGGACAATCATGCCAACGCCGTCTGGGCCGTGGTATCCAAGCGCACGCGTGATGATGGCTACGTCGAGCGGTATGCCCACCTTATCGACATGTCGAAGCCTGGCTGCATTGCCGTGGGCGAAGATGGCAAGCGGTTCGCAAACGAGGCCAGCGTGCATTTCGTCGAGGATATGCATGCCACCGGCAATGTGCCTGCCTGGATCATCTCCAACGCGAAGAACGTGAAGAAGTACGGCCTAGGCCTGTCGCTTCCGGGCGGCGGGAAGATCAAGGAACTGGTGGCGTCGGGATACATGAAAACTGGCAAGACGCTGCCAGAGCTGGCCGCGCAGATCGGGGTCGATGCAGCGGGGCTGGAAGCCACCGCGGCCAAGGTGAATGCTGATGCGGCAACAGGCAAGGACAGCGCGTTTGGCAAGGGCGACACACTGATTGACCAGGAAATCGGCGATCCCAACCATGCGCCCAATCCCTGCTTCGGTCCGGTGGGCGAGGGGCCCTATTATGCCATCCAGATATTCCCGGGCGACGGTTCGACCACGGTCGGCGTGAAGATTGATGCCCAGTGCCGTGTGAAGGGTGAAGACGGGCAACCAATTCCCGGACTGTGGGCAGCTGGACTGGATGCCAATTCGATCTGGCAGGGCAAATCTCCTGCGCATGGCTGCAACGTCGGCCCGGCGCTGGTGACAGGCTTCATTGCGGGCAAAAGTATAGCGGCATGAAGACGGCAGTCGTCACGGGGGTTAGTTCGGGTATTGGCCTGGTGGTGGCAAGCGAGCTGGCGCGTGAGGGGTGGCGAGTGATCGCGCAGGGCCGCAATGCTTCACGTGCCGAAGCGGCAGTTGCGGATATCCGCTCTGCCGCGCCCGATGCGCAGGTGGACATGCTGCTGGCCGATCTATCGGTGATGGATGATGTCGACGAGTTCGCCTCGAGAGTAAGTGCACTGACCGATCGCATCGATCTGCTGGTGAACAATGCCGGCTCTACTCCAGCAGAGCGGGTGGAAACGAAAGACGGACTGGAGCAGACCTTTGCCGCCAATCATCTTGCGGTATTCCTGCTGACACATCGCCTGCTCCCCCTGCTCAAGGCGGCTGCACCGGGCGCACAGGTGATCACCACGGCATCCGTCGCGCACAAATTCGTCAAGGATATGAAGTGGGACGATCTGCAGCAGGTGGAACGATTCAGCGCCAATGATGCCTACACCCAGTCGAAACTGGCAAATATCCTCTTCACTCGGGAAATGGCCAGGCGAGTCAAGGATGAGGGGATACGGGTCAACTGCATGCATCCCGGCCTCGTTCAGACAAATTTCGACAGCCACGGCAATCTGGCCGTCAAACTCATGTATTTCTTTGGCAAGCCGTTCTCGCTGACCCCTGAAAAGGGCGCCGATACGATCCTCTGGCTGGCTCGCGGCGGTGCTCCGGAAGCGACCGGAGAGTATTTCGTGAAACGTAAGCTGGGTGACCTGACGCCTGCTGCCCAAAGCGACGAAGGCGCCGCGCGCCTCTGGCAGATCAGCGAAAACCTTGTGGCCCGGGCGGGCCAGCCGGTTGGCTGACCCGACCTCGGGCGTTTAGCTTTCGCGGCGTTTGGCTTCTGCCACCATTGCGAACAGTCCTTCGTTATATTTGGTCAGCTGTTCCATCGACAGGTTGCGATAGGGGGTCATCGGGCACAGCGAATCGACCACGCCCCAGAAGGGTTCCAGCTCTTCCAGCACCTCGTCTACCGGCCCGCACTTCACGAAGGCCTGCACCATTTCGTCGCTAACCTTGTCGATCACGCCCGAAACGTCGCCATGCTCGCCAGCGGCCAGCTGGCAGTCGCGCGCCAGATCGCCAAAGCCGATGGAATCGAAGAAATCCTCGTACTCCTTGTAACCGGCGTATCCGGCTACCGTGGCGCGGCTGTCATCAATAGCCTGCTGCTTGTCGTCGTTGATAGCGACCCAGGGCCAGGCGTTGATTTCGATATCCTCGCGCTTGCGGCCAAAGCGGGCCAGCTCGGCATGGATGAAATCGTTCTTTTGCACGGTGTAATCGACCGTCCACAGGGCGTGGACCATCAGCCCGTCGGCAATTTCCAGCGTCATGCTGGTGAGCTTGTCCTTCAGCGCGGCAATCCAGATCGGGATGTTCTCGCGCACGGGCGGCGCGGTCATCATCTTTTCGGTCCATTCAAGATCGTAATACTCGCCGTGCAGCGGTTTCATTTCCTTGTGCCCGTTGGCATTCACATAACGGACGATCTTCACCACTTCGCGCATATGAGTCAGCAGCTTGCGATGCGGTTCACCGTAGATGCCTTCCAGCGCGCTGTGCAGCGACGTGCCGAGCCCGAGAACGAACCGGCCTTCGCTGATCGTATCGCATTCGATGGCGCAATAGGCGGTTTCCACGGGGCTGCGCGTGCCAGCCACGGCAATGCCGGTGGAGACCTTGAGCGTATCCGTCATCGCGGCAACGGCGGCCATCGGCACGAACGGCGCACCGTAGATCTGCAGCGAGAAGACGCCTTCGAAGCCCACTTGCTCCATCTGTTTGGCCATGCCGCCCATCACCGGGGCTG
>MDTG01039453.1_pt1 | contig 19088 bp, 32 predicted proteins | sample 811421 | NCBI WGS metagenome assembly MDTG01 (sample SAMN05326645, study PRJNA326480) | marine metagenome | isolation source: seawater | place: Pacific Ocean: South East | collected 2011
AACCGAAGGTAGAATAAATGAACAAGTTGACTTATTCTTTGGGGCTATTGACTGTGCTAGTAACACTGAATGCGTGCAGCAAGGGCCTTGAAAAAGAAATAGTAACAGTACCAACAGTAGTAGAGACTGTAAGAATAGAAGCACCTATTATTCAGGTAGTAAGACGACCTGATCCTATTCAAATGAAAAATTCAGATATTGTAGTAATTACTGAATCTAATTTACAAGAAGTTATAGATAATATAAAGGAAATTCAAGGAGAATTTGTATTATATGCTATGACAGCATCTAGTTTTGAGGCATTAGCATTAAATATGGAACAGATTAAAAGATTTATAGAAGAACAAAATCAAGTCATATTGTACTATGAAAAAGCAGTGACAAAAGAACCAGAGGAGAAAGAATGAGAAATTTCTTTGAACATTGCGAAGAATTAAAATTTGATGATCATAATTGGTTATCATACTTTTTTGCCGAGGTGTCAGCATTGGCATATCACGATGGAACTAGAGTTAAAAAAGAATTACAAAAAATAGGATTTAAAAGTTATAAATTTTTAGATAATGACGGAGCACAGGCTCATGTATTTAATAATAAAGATCATTTAATTATAGCATTTAGAGGTACTGAACCAAAAGAATTTTCTGACGTTAAAGCAGATTTACTTGCTATTAAAAGAAAATCTAAGACCGAAGGCCGAGTTCATATGGGATTTAAAACTGAACTTAGAAAATTATGGAATGATATTACCGGATTAATTGATAAAAAGAAACAAAAGATTTGGATTACTGGACATAGTTTAGGCGGAGCAATGGCAACACTATGTGCTAGTCGATTAGAAGAAAGATATCCTGTATTGTATACATACGGTTCTCCTAAAGTTGGAGGACGTGAATTTTGTGATGGTTGTGATGTAGAACATTATAGATTCAGAAATAATAATGATATAGTTCCGAGTGTTCCATTATGGTTAATGGGTTTTAGACATCACGGTAATTTACAATATATTAATTATTACGGCAATATTCGCAATTTAACAATATGGCAGAAATTTAAAGATTCAATGAGAGGTCGTTGGAAAGCTTTAAAGAAATTCCAGCTATTTGATGGATTATATGATCATAGTATTACTGGATATGCAGATAATCTTAAAAGGCATCTATAATGTGGGAAATGATTGAAAGAATGGCGAGCGATCGCTTATGGATATATACGGCAATAGCAGGTTCTATATTTGGAGCTATATTTGTTGCATATATATCTACAACTCGTATAGGTTTATGGACTTATGCTAAAGTAGATTTAATAATTGACTATTTAGTTAATAAGTGGGGATGGACTTGGCTTCAGCAACCCGAAAATGCTTGGAGAAAAAAATATCCTCATATAACTAAAAAAATAGATGATTTAGAAATTAGAATACATGAATTAGAAACTAATCCATATTTATTTAATGAAAGGAAAAATTGGAAATGAAAGTAGGAGAACAACTATTAGAAGCGTGTAGATTACAAGCAGAAGGACAAATTGCAGTTCATAAAGCTAATATTGAAGTATATAAAACTATGCCTGCGGGTATAGGTGAACATTCTGATATAACAGAAGCAATTATGTCTGAATTAGATAAACTGGGAATGGCTGATGGTCGTATTGCGATGTTAAAAAAATATTTTTAATTTTTTACGTGTACATTCACTTTTATATGTGTTATAATCATATATAAGACTACCAATAATAAAATCAGAAAATTTAAAACTAGAGGTGCTAATGTCTGTCAGCCGCAATAATCATTTGCCAACTTTATACCAAGAATTTATACATTTATCCAGATATTCAAGATGGTTACCAGAAGAAAATAGAAGAGAAACTTGGACAGAAACTATCGAAAGATATTTTAATTTTTTTGAAGAGCATCTAATGGAGATGCACAAATACAAATTAAAACCCGAATTAAGAAATAAATTAGAGCAAGCTGTTCTAGATTGTAAGATAATGCCTTCAATGAGATGTCTTATGACTGCAGGTGAAGCATTAAAAAAAGAAAATATAGCAGGATATAACTGTTCTTATGTAGCAGTTAATAGAGTTCAAGCCTTCGATGAAATATTATATATTTTAATGAATGGAACTGGAGTAGGATTTTCAGTAGAACGACAAGAAGTTTCCCAATTACCTAAAGTGGCTGAAGAATTTTTTAAAACTGATACGATTATATCAGTAGCAGATTCTAAATTAGGTTGGGCTAAAGCGTATAAAGAACTTATTGCTATGTTATATTCTGGTCAAATACCGACATGGGATTTATCAAAGTTAAGGCCTGCAGGAACTCCTCTTAAAACATTTGGTGGTCGAGCATCTGGTCCTGAACCATTAGATGGTCTATTTAGATTTACAGTAGAAAAATTTCAAGGTTCTCCTGGTAGAAAATTAACTTCTATTGAATGTCATGATATAGTTTGTAAAATTGCCGAAATAGTTGTTGTTGGCGGTGTTAGAAGATCAGCACTGATTTCATTATCAAATCTCTCTGACGACAGAATGCGACATGCAAAAGCTGGTCAATGGTGGAATACAGAAGGTCAAAGAGCATTAGCCAACAACTCTGCAGCATATAAAGAAACTCCTGATATTGGAATCTTTATGGACGAATGGAAAGCTCTATACGATTCTAAATCTGGTGAAAGAGGTATATTTAATCGTGAATCCGCTACTAAACAGGCAAAAAGAAACGGAAGAAGAAAAACCGAAGGATACGATTTTGGTACTAATCCATGTTCTGAAATTATTTTAAGAGATAGAGAATTTTGTAACTTATCTGAAGTTGTTATTAGAGCAACTGATACAGAAGAATCGTTGCTAGAAAAAATAGAACTAGCAACTATACTTGGTACTATACAATCTACTTTAACTAATTTTAGATATGTTAGTAAAGAATGGAATAAGAATTGTGAAGAAGAAAGATTGCTTGGAGTATCATTAACTGGTATAATGGATTCTCCTATAACAAGTTCAAAGAATAAAAATCTAAAAGAAACATTAACTAGATTAAAACAAAAAGCAATTGATACAAATAAGAAATTTGCTGATATGATTGGTATACCTCAATCTACTGCAATTACTTGTGTAAAACCATCTGGCACCGTATCACAATTGACTGATGCTGCAAGTGGTATTCATGCACGACATAATCCTTATTATATAAGAACTGTCCGCGGAGATAAAAAAGATCCACTTACAAAAATGATGGCCGATGCAGGATTTCCAATTGAAGATGATGTAATGAATCCAAGTCATACCGCAGTATTCTCATTTCCAATGAAAGTTGATAAAAAAGCAATCTTTAGAACAGATGTAAGCGCAATTGATCAATTAGAACATTGGTTAACTTATCAAAAATATTGGTGTGAACATAAACCATCTGTGACAATTTCTGTTAAAGAAAATGAATGGATGGAAGTAGGTGCTTGGGTTTATAAGAATTTTGATTGGATGTCAGGTGTTTCATTTTTACCATTTAGTGATCATACCTATCAACAAGCTCCGTATCAAGATTGTACTGATAAAGAATTCAGTGCGTTATTTGCTCAAATGCCAAAAGAAGTAGATTGGAGTAGATTAGCTGAATATGAAAAAGAAGATACAACTATAGCTTCACAAGAATTAGCTTGTACTGCAGGCGGATGTGAAATATAATGGCAGTTAATTTTGGTAAAGTATTACTTTATACTCGAGATGAACCAGTTTGTAATTTTTGTATTGCAGCAAAAAATACACTAGATTATTATGGTGTTGAATACGATAATAAAGTTATAGGAAAGGATATTTCCCGTGTAAAATTCATGGAAGACTTTCCTAATATTAAAACTGTACCAGCAGTATTTTTTGGTGAAGAATATGTCGGTGGTTATCATGAACTCGAAACCAGAATTTGGGAATTACCAGTAGGGAATCCAGCAACTCATGGATGAATATTTAATAGAATGCCAAGAATGCGGTGAAGAAACTGAAGTTAAAGCTGATTCTATACCTGAATATTGTCCAATGTGTGGACGTAGAGCTGAACCAGAATCAATAATGGAGGATCCAGGAATAGATTATGACGAATGATATATACTTATATGGTTTGGTTACATAATGACAAACAATTCGATACTACACCCGAAGATTACCAAGGGTTCGTATATGTCATCAGAGAATTGGATACAAATAAGAAATATATCGGTAAGAAGAACTTCTGGCGGCCTAAAATATTACCAAAAAATTCTAAGAGAAAACGGCGAGTTAAAACAAGAGTCGAATCAGACTGGAAAGAATATTATGGATCAAATAAAGAAGTTCAAATACTCGTTGAACGAAAAGGGACAACTAATTACGAAAGAGTAATACTTAAACTTTGTAAGACAAAAGGAGAAATGTCTTATTATGAAGCTAAACTACAATTTGAAAATGATGTACTATTAAGTGATGATTACTATAATGAATTTATTGGTTGCAAAATTCATTCAAAACATATAAGAAGGAAATAAATTATGGCTCCAGTTAATAAATTAAGATTAGATATATTTGAAATATTAGATAAAGTAAGAAAATCTAGATCTAAAAATGATAAGATAGCTATACTTAGAAATAACGAATCTTGGGCATTAAAAGATATTTTAGGTGGAACATTTGCCGATAATATAGAATGGAATCTCCCATTAGGAGAACCTCCATATAAAGCATCAGATCCGCATAACGCGCCTACAAGTCTTCATCGGCAAAATGTACAATTACGAAATTTCTTTAAAGGCGGACCTGGCGATAAATTAAGCGTGGTAAAAAGAGAAAGTCTTTTTATTGGCTTATTAGAAGGTATTCATCCAGAAGATGCTAAAGTAGTTATTAATATGATTAATAAGAAAAAACCAGATGGTGTAACTAGAGCAATTGTAGAAGAAGCATTTCCTGGATTAACTACCGGAAATCCCGACTTAACCGGAGTACATGATAATAATATACCAAGAGATAAACTTCCTAGAATTTAACCGTTTACTTTATCTTAAAAATGTAGTATAATATAATTATGAATATATTTATTTTACACAAAGATCCATATACCGCAGCTACTATGCTATGCGATAAACATATACCAAAAATGATTGTAGAGTCTGCACAAATGCTTAGTACCGTGCATCGTATGTTAGATGGTATACCAGAAAAACGTAAATCTAAATCTGGTAAAACAATACAAACGTATTATACATTTGGTGATAAGAGAGATGAATTGTACTATCTTGCTGTACATAAATATCATCCATGTACTACATGGACTGCAGAATCAGTTTCAAATTACGAATGGCACTTTGAACATTTTAGAGGTATGGCCAAAGAATATCAATTTAGACGTAATAAAACACATGCAACATGGGATAAATTAGGTAGATTACTTAAAGATCCTCCAAAAAATATACGTAATATTGGATTGACTGAATTTGCTCAAGCAATGTCTCATTATCCAGATTGCAAAGTAGACGGTGATGCTGTACAAGCATATCGTAATTATTATCATTTTGCAAAACCATTTGCTAAATGGAATTGGGGTCGTAAAGCTCCAGATTGGTGGAAAGGATATCAAGGTGCCAACATACAAGCTGCGTAATAAAAAATCACAAGAAATAACAGAAGTTTTTTGTAATTGGAAAGAATTACAAGAAATGTTAAATAACGATCCTGACTTAGTACAAATGTTAACTACACCGAAAATAGTAAGCGGTGTTGGTAGTATTAGTAGACATACTAGTGATGGATGGAAAGATCATTTAAAAGAAATAAAGAAAAATTCAGGTGAAGGAAATACAATAAAGGTTTAATATGGAGTTTATACATGAAAAAATTGATATGGGATATGATGACTTGGAGCGTGCTGAACATAAAGATGGTAGGCGTTATCTTACTCTTGATGGTAATGCTTATCCTAGCGTTACTACAGTCCTCAGTATTATAAATGAAGATAAAATTAGAGCTTGGAAAGCAAGAGTTGGTGAAGAAAAAGCCAATCAAATTGGAACTCAAGCCGCTAACAGAGGTACAGCTGTTCATTCAATATTAGAAAAATATTTACATGGTGAAGATACTTCTGACTTTATGCCTCATATTCAACAATCTCTTCAAAACTTAAAACCTTTATTAGATAAACATATCACTAAAGTATTTGCTACAGAAGTACCATTATATAGTGACCATTTAAAATTAGCAGGTACATGTGATTGTGTTGCAGAATGGGATGGTGTACCTACCATCATAGATTTTAAAACATCTAAAAGACCAAAGAAAAAATCAGACATTCCTAATTATTTTGCACAACTTGCAGCATATGCAGTTATGTGGGAAGAACGTACAGGTATGCCTTGTAATGCTACTCGTGTTGTTATGGATGTTGATAACTTTCATCCAGTAATGTATAAAGAAACTCGTGATGATTGGATAGATCTAATGATAAAAACACGAGATGAATATAATAGAAGATTAATGTTTCATTAAAAAATCATATAAAATGAAAATAAACGTGTACATTTAGATTTTTTCGCTGTATAATATACCTATATAATAAAAAAGAGGAGTTATTTTATGGCTAAAATGAAAGATTATATAATAGATACAGAAGAACAAATTTGTTCTAGAGTATACGTAAAAGAATTATTAGATCAATCTAATACGTGTGAACAAGCACAAAATATAGCTATTGATCTTTTAAAAGATATGTCACCTTTTCAACTTGAAATAGTTAGAAATTATATAGCGAGTCTTTGGAACGCTCAAAGAAGGAACGCCGCATGAATACGATATTAGTAGATTGCGATGGAGTTCTTCTTAACTGGAGAGACCCGTTTGACGCTTGGATGATGAGAGAACATGGCGTATATGCGATGGGCGATGTTAGATTATATGACCAAGCTTTTAGATATGAAATGTCTCGAGAAGAGATAATGCCATATATTTTACAGTTCAATTCGTCGGCTAATATAGGATTCCTTCCGCCATTATACGACTCAGTTAAATACGTTAAAAAGTTACATGAGGAATGCGGTTGCAAATTTTTAGTAATTAGTTCATTATCTATGAACCCGCATGCTCAGACATTAAGAACAATGAATTTAAAGAATATCTTTGGAGAACAAGTCTTCGAAGAATTTGTTTATCTCGATACCGGTGCTGATAAAGATGAAGTCTTATCAAAGTATTCTGATTGGTATCAAGACCATTATTGGATCGAAGATAAAGTTCAAAATGCCATACTTGGTAAAGAATTAGGATTGCAATCATTATTGATGAAGCACCCTCATATCAAGATGGAAGATCCTGGTGAAATACCATTAATGTCAAACTGGAAGGACGTATATGAAACTATCTCAGGCTGAAATTCTCAATTTAAGATATCAATTTGAAGAAATAACTCAAAACTATAATATGCCAAATGAATCTGATATAGATACTATCATATGGTTTATAGAAGAAGGTTATAAATCTAATTCTCTTCGTGATGGATTTAATGAAGCAATGGAAATAGCAGAAACAATTCGAGGACAATATGGCAGTAAAAACAAAAAGATTACAAGAGGGATCGAAATTTAATGATTTGGATGTCAATAACGATGGAGTCGTTAGTGACGCAGAAATGGAGCATTATCAATTGGCTGAAGAAGTAAAAAGACAGAATAGAAAACAAATGCATCAAAGAAATATGGCATGGGTTGCCTTAGGCTCTATGGTGGGTTTTACTGCTGTTATGTTTACACCTGTTATTCCAGATGAAAGAATACAGTTATTAAGTGATATATCAAATTTATTTTATTTAGCACAAGCTGGTATAGTAGGTGCATTTATGGGTTTTGCAGCTTTTGATAAGGGCGGAATGAAAAGTAAATAAAGGAGATTTTAATGGAGCTTAGCTTAGCTGAACTTAGATTAGAACATAATAAGCTAGATAAAAAAGTGGCCAAAATGGAAAGGGAAAGAGATCATACAAGAGACCCTATTCATAAAGAAAAACTAAAACAATTAAAACGAGAAAAGTTAGCATTAAAAGATCAGATCAGTAAATTAGAATATAATTTTGATGAACATTTTGGTGGAGTGGAAACATTTAGATGAGTAATATGACTGGAAACGTAACGCAGCCCGCGGCGGTACTGGTAACTGGAGGATTTGATCCTATCCATAGCGGGCATACGACATATTTTAATGAAGCAAAAAAGCTAGGTAATAAATTAATTATTGGATTAAATTCTGATGAATGGCTCATAAGAAAAAAAGGTAGATTCTTTATGCCATTTGAAGAAAGAAAAGCTATATTAGAAAATATAAAAGATGTAAGAGCTGTTGTAGAATTTGATGATAGCGATAATACTGCTAATGCAGCAATTGAAACTGTATTAGAATACGGCAATTCAGTTATCTTTGCTAATGGCGGAGATAGAAATGAAACTAATATTCCGGAATATAAAAAATTCTCTGATCATCCATTTGTTAAATTTGCTTGGAATGTAGGTGGTGATAAGAAAAATTCTAGTAGTTGGATATTAAAAGATTGGAAAGAACCAAAGACAGAAAGAGCTTGGGGTTATTATAGAGTACTACATGAAAACGGCAATGAAGTTAAAGTTAAAGAATTAATAGTTGAACCAGGTAAAAGACTTAGTATGCAAAAACATAAAGAAAGAGCCGAACATTGGTTTGTTTCTGAAGGAAAAGCATCGGTGTATACTTTAAATGTTTCAAGTGATATGGAACTTCAACGAATTTATAATGCTCATGAATCTTTACATATTAATCAAGATGAGTGGCATATGTTATCAAATGAAACAGAAAAACCGCTTAAAATTATAGAAATACAATATGGTACTAAATGTATAGAAGATGATATTGAAAGAGTTGCAGTAGTAGGTTATGATTGAAATACCAGTTAGTAATGGTGAATTATTAGATAAAATTTCCATACTAGAAATAAAAGTAACGATGGGTATCGTCGAAGCCCAAAAAGAATTAGATTTATTAAAAAGAAAATCTAAAAAAATATATCTTAATATTATAACCGAAGGTTTATATAAATCACTTAAGATGATTAATAGTCATTTGTGGTTAATAGAAGATACTAAAAGATCTCATGAAGCAGATGAAAATTTCGGTAAACATTTTATCGAAGCTGCTAGAGCTGTTTATATATTAAACGATGAAAGAGCTCGTCTTAAAAAACTTATAAACAAATATACTCACTCTGAAATATCGGAATATAAAAGTCATAAAATATGAAAGCACAAATATATTATATAAAAGATCATAACGAATCTGTAAAGCAAGCAAATGAAGCATTACGTTCATTTTATAAACATAATTGGAATGCTGAATTAAGACCTGGTATTACTGCTAAAACAGTAGAAGATTATCCAGAATTTGGTTGGAATATTATAGAAAATAGTAGATTGCATGATTTTAAAAATGAAAACTATAATAAGTATTTAACTAAAATGTCTTGTGCGATTAATCATATTAAATTTTGGGAAGAAGTCGTAGATGAAGATTTACCTATGGCATTTATAGAACATGATGCTATATGTACTACTTCTTGGGATAATGTAAAATTTGATGAGTATTTAATACTTAATTGTGAATTTGTATTTAAGCCTCCTAATAAATTAGCATTAAAACAATTTAAAGATTATGTATGGCCAAGTTTTGGATTAAGCGATTGGCCTAATAATTGGCCATTAAATTATTATAAAGAAAATAAATGGATTAGTTCTGCTATGGCACCAGGAACTGGAGCATATGCTATTACTCCGGCCGGAGCTAGAAAATTATTAACTAATGTAATGAAATATGGTATTGACCAATCTGATTTTATGATTAATTCTCATAATGTTAAGATGCAATATTATATTCCGAGTCCAATAAAATTTAATAATATTAATCTAAGTACTTCATACGGGATATAATGCTTGCAATTAATTATCATACATTAGCGTGTGAAGATAATCCTAGACCACTCGGTGATCAGATAGATCATCTATTTTTAGCTCATATGATTAGCAAAGTTGAAGGCTCTAGGGTTAATGTACAATCTCCTAACTCACATTTAATGAATTATTTAAACCAGAATTTAATTACATTCGGCAATGTTTCTATAAATGCTGGAGATGATTTTAATACTAAAATAATATGGTATGGAAGAAAACATAAAAAAGTATATTTAGATATATCTAAAAAATTTAATAAAATACCTTTAGCTGAAAACATTAAAGAAAGAAATATTGATCTTCCAAAAAAATTTATAACTACACAATGGGATGCAGCTCAACTATATAGACAAGTTAATAGATGGGATGATAAGCGAATAGAAAAAATAGAAAATTTCTATAAAGATTCTGGTTATGAAATTATTCCAATTGGTGGTAATGGAAAATATAAAGATTTAGATGATATAATCTATATACAATCTAAAGCTTCTTTACACGTTGGAGCAGATTCTGGTATGATGCACGTTGCTAAATTTCTAATGCCAATAGAAAATATACATGTTTATATTAATATAAGAAAAAGAGAAAATGATGAAAGATTTCCGGATAGTTGGAATGTTCCGTGGATGGCGCGCGAAATATTTAGACGTGGAGCTAAGATGAACTACTGTGAAAAACCAAGTATTATAGCAAGAGAATATTTTAAAAAGGTTGACTTATGGGACTAGGCGACGATATGATGTTCTTAGGTGAAGCCGAAGAGATTCATAAAAAAACTGGTAAAAAGATAAAACCTTTATATGGAAATGGATTAAATTCTCTATATAATAACGTAGAATTTATAGGAAATGATATAACAGTTAACGCTAGAGATACTGATAAGCCATCTGATATTCATATTAATTATTATACTAGTAAAAAAGAAAAAACATTATTAGGTGAAAAATTAATATTACGACCATATAAACCAAAAAGATTTGCACTTAGACTTACAAAAGAAGAAGAGGAAAAGGCAAAAAGAGTTGCACCTGATTCTGAATTTATGGTAGTTAATCCAGATTATAAATCATCTTTCTTTTCAAATAATAAAAACTGGGGTTTTGAAAAATTTCAATTAGTAGTATATGAGATGTCTAGATATATTCGAGTCGTTCGTGTAATGCCTGGATTTCATCAATACACTGAACCTCCATTACGAAAATGTATAAACATTACAGAATCAGATATAAGAGTTCAGGCTGCGATCTGGAAAAGAGCAAAGTTTGGTTTAACATTTGATGGATTAATGGTTCATATAATGTCTGGATTTAATATTCCGGTTGTTAATATCATGGGCGGTTTAGTAGATGAAAAGACAATGAACTATAAAGGTAATATAAATTTATTTTACGACCATCCAATGACACCATGCGGATCTACGTACGATTGCAATCATTGCGACGAAGCAAATAGATATATAACAGTAGATATGGTAGCTAAGGCATGCAAAAAACTCTTATAATACAAGTATCAGTAGGTAATACTTTAGGATACGTTTATAGACCAGATGTGAGTCCTCAGGCTTATGAGGCTTCTAAACTTATGGAGCCATACTTAATGCCAACTGTACGTAGATATTGCGAAAAGTATAACTATGACTATAAATTTATTTCTGAATATCCTAAAGATTTAGATATAACATATTTCAATAAAAGTTCTAAGGGTGAAGAATACGATTATTCTAAGGGCGGTAAAAATAAATGTTCGACTCTAATTAGATATTTACATATGAATGATGATTATGATAGAATAGTAGTATTAGATAATGATATATGGATTCCAGAATGGGCCGAAGAATTGCCAATAGCAGAAGGACATTACGGAATCGAAGATTTAGGAAAAGATTATAGTGGATTTAATAATCAGTTTAATTTAAGAAAATTCGTTAATGGCGGTGTTCAAATGGTTAATAAATCTGCTGGTAAAAGTTTATATGAATATATAATATATGCTATAAAAAATAAAGCAAATCCACCGGGTGGATTGCATACTGATCAAGCTTATATGAATCATTGGAGATCACAAAATATTCCATTAACATATATGCTTCCTTATAAGTGGAATTATATGGTAGATTGTCATGAAAGAATTAAAGATTATACTAAATATAATTTTATACATTATGCTGGTTGGAAAGGCCGTGGAATATTAATAGAAGATTTTAAAGAAGGAATTATAAAATGATAGCACCATATAAATTTAAATCTAATGATTGGTCGTATGACAGATATATGACTAATACGTTATTTAATTCTGATGGTCTAAATGATCCAATTGGATCGCTTGGAAAATATAAAACAAACGATGCTTATACCCAAATGAAAGAAATATCTAAACATTTTAAAGATAAAAGAAATGGAATTGATATCGGAGCTAGATGGGGTTCTTTTACACAACAACTTCATAAAGAAGGATTTAAACACGTATTCATGTTTGAAATGAGAGAATATCATTTCAGAGGAATATCATTTAATATTGATATGTCTAGAGCTGATGCTTATTGTTGTGCAGTAATGGATAAATCTGGAAGAGTATCTAGAGGTGGTAAAATAGTTACTGATACTAATAAAGGAGATGTTCCGGCTATAGCAATCGATGATTTAGAATTACCAGATATAGATTTTATTAAAATAGATGTTGATGGTCCAGATAGATTGGCACTAAAGGGTTGTTTACGTACTATTATTAAACATAAACCATTAATTTATCTTGAAGCTGGTAAAGAACAATTTGATTGGGAATTAAAATATGGCGATAATAATGTGCAAAGACCAGAAGACGTATGGGAAGTATTAGAAATGGATTATGAAGCAATTAAAGGACCTGAAAATAATTATATATTAACTCCTTTATAGGTTTACAACACTCCACAAATATGGTATAATAAATTATGAATATATTAGTTACGGGAGCTACAGGATATATAGGTGCACATGTTGTAAAAACATTGTGCGAACGAGGCCATACAGTTCAGGCTACAGATTATAATGATGAGCAAAATAATATTGAAAAGTATTGCTCACGTTGGTTTAAGTGGGATATTAGAGAAAAAAGACCTAGCGCTTGGCCAGCTGCTTGTATAGCAGATATAGAAATTGATAAAATTATTCATATTGCTGCTGTAACTAAAGTTAATTCTTCGGTTAAAGATCCATGGAGATATTACGATACAAATATAAACGGAACATATAATGTTATTAAAGAATGGTCAGAGCCTAAAGCTTTTAAATTTAAACATTTTATATATTGTTCTACTGGTTCAGCATTTCAACCCGAATCAAATCCTTATGCTATGTCAAAGTTTGCTGGTGAAAAAGTTACTGAACAAATGTGTGACAATTATAGCTTAGTTAGATTCTATAACGTTAGCGGTAATGATGGAATGTATAAGTTTGATGACGAAATGTCTCATCTTATAAGAAAGGCAGCAAGAGTTGCCAATAGAAGTAATGGTCATCCTATAATGCCACTTTATGGAACAGATTTCGATACTAGAGACGGAACATGTATTAGAAATTATACTCACATAAAAGATATAGTTGATGGAGTTGTTAGAATTGCAGAAGCAGAACCAACTAATCAAATAGAATGTTTAGGTTCTCCAGAAGGAGTTACAGTTAAAGAAGTAATAGATACTATGAAGAAAGTTTCTAATATTGACTTTCCTGTAGAAATTGAACCTAGACGAGATGGAGATATTGCAATATCAACTGTACCGACATCATCAAAGTTTTTTAAACAATCTAAAACTTTAGAGGACATGTGTAGTGATGCTCTTGAATACGAGAGATGAATAATAGCCAACTATACAATCATGTTTTTGCTCTAAAGCAAGAAATTTTTGTATTAGAATGCAAAAACGAAGAAAAACCTGATGAACGAATTGCTATTACTATAGAAATACTAAAAGAACGTTTAATAGAATGTGAAAAAGATTTAAAAAGATAATGAATAGAAAAATAGAAAAAACTAATGTATGCGTAATTGGTGGAGCTGGATTTTTAGGTTCACATTTAGTTGATTATTTAATTGAAGAACGACAGTGTAAAGTTATAGTATTAGATAATTTTATTTCTGGTCAAGAAAAACATATACATCCAAAAATAGATATGTGGCAAAATTTTGATATTAGAAATTGTTCTGAAGAATTAGCTCAATTATTAAAAGAATGGAAAATAAAATACGTTTTTAATTATGCTGCAGAACCTTATATTCCAGAATGCTTTGAAAGACCAAAACATTTTTTCGATATTAATGCTACTGCAGTATTAGAAGTTTTAATAGCATGTGAAAAAGCCAATATTGATGGGTTACTTCAAGTATCGTCTGCAGAAATATATGGTAATATGACTGGAAAAATTAAAGAAACAGATCCAGTAGAACCACATTCAACATACGGAGTTTCTAAATTAGCAGCAGATGGATTAGTTCAAGTTAGATGGAAAGAAGCAAAGACTAAAGCAATTGCAATGAGACAATTTAATTGTGTAGGTGAAAGAGAAACACACGAATATGTTATTCCTGAAATTATATCTCAATTAGCTATTTCTAATAAAGTTAAGTTAGGTAATAACTCATTTAGAGATTTTCAATATGCTGGTGATGCCGTAAAAATGGCAGTAGATTTATTAGAAAATGGTGAATGGGGTGAAGTATATAATATGGGAAGTGAAGATGGAATTAAAATTTATGATTTAGCTCGTAAAATTGGCGGATTAATGGGACACAACGATATTGAAATTGAAATAGATAAAGATAGAATCCGTCCATGGGAAATCTGGCATTTACAATCTGATAATACTAAATTATATTCAGTAATTGAAAGTAGGCCAGTAGTTAATTTAGACGAAGCATTAAAAAGAACTATAGATTATTTTAATAAAAATGAAAATAAGTGGGATTGGTAATGGCACCGTATCAAGAATTAGAAAAAAAATATTCAGAATTTGTAGGAACTAAATATGGTTGTGCTACTAATACTGGAACAGCCGCATTACATTTGGCTTTAGAAGCTTTAAAAGTTACTGAAGATTTACCGCATGATGCACAAGTTATAATTCCAGATTTTACAATGTATGCTTCTGGATTAGCTTGTCATTATGCTAGATTACAACCAATGTTTATTGATTGTGATGATAATTTATTAATCAATCTAGATGAGCTAGAAAAGCATTTTAATATGGCTGTTAATATTCAAAAAACTAAAGTTATTATGGTTACGCATGTCTATGGTAGATGTGTTGATATGGATAGAGTAAGATGGATTGCCAACAAATATAGATGTAGAATAATAGAAGATGCTTGTGAAGCTCAAGGAGCAATGTTACCAAAACCAGAATTAAGAAAAGATAAAATGGTAGGTTCTTTTGATATCGGCTGTTGGTCATTTTACAGAAACAAGATAGTGCATGGTGAAGAAGGAGGCATGATAACATGTGATGACGAAGACTTGATAAACGTTGCTCAAGATATGAAAAATATGAGTTTTGGCGATAAACATAATTATTATCATGAACGTATTGGGTTCAATTATAGAATGCCAGATGCTCAAGCAAATTTAGCTTTATTATCTTTATCTAAAGTAAATAAAAATATGTTGACTAGACATAAAATGTGCGAACTATATAATGGATTTATAAAACCAGAATATCAAATGCCAAATAATAGAAAAGCAGTTTGGGTTTATGATATGAAACATAATAATCCTGATAAAGTAGTTTCTGAATTAAATAAAAGAGATATAGTTGCAAGGCATTGTTTTAAACCATTAAGTACTCAACCTTTATTTAATCATTGGAGAGTTAGTAAAAATGCTAGATATTATAGTGAAAACGTATTCTATGTTAATGTTGATCCTAATGAACATATAGATATTATTAGAAAAAAAGCTAAAATAATTAATGAAATATGCGATGAGTACGTTTAAGATTATAACAACATTTCTAGACAAGCCGTTAAAAGGTAGTCAAGTTGACATTTCTAAATTAAATGATAAAGCAAAACGATATTGGTCTAGATTTACTGATGAAACTATTTCTAGAGGAATGCAATTAGCTTTACAAGCAAATGCATTCTTACCAGATAATGCTACGATGAGAGTATATTATGAAGGCGATAATTTACCAGAAAATATGGAGAAAGTTGAATTTGTTCCTCATCGAATAGATAAAGTTGATCTATTTAGAAAAAAATCTTATGGCAAATTTATTAGAAAAAAATTTAAACCATATAATTATGATGAATATAAAAGTAAAATAAACCATAATGATTATGATTACGAATACGATGCAGTAAGATTTTGTCATGCACCGTTCTCTATAATAGAAGCATACAATTCTATAGAAGAACAATATTTAATTTCTATAGATTCTGATATTGAAATTAAAGAAAAAATACCAGAAGATTTCTTTCCTTCATTAATAAAAGAAAAAATATATACATATTATCTTTCTAGAGCTCCACATAAACATATGGAAAGCGGATTTATAATGTGGGATACTCATCACCCGATACACGAAAAATGGTTTAAAAAGTATATAGAACTATACGAACAAGAAAAGATATTTGAATTATGGGATGGTTGGACTGATTGTCATGCATTTGATTTTGTTAATTCATCGTTTTCAGATGTTAGTCATAAAATAGCTGAACTACAATCTCATGATGTTTGGAGTATTTCTCCATTACAAAAATATTTGATACACAAAAAAGGTACAACGTTATCAATTTAGTATTCCAATATTATATTCCATATGAAGCGAATGATTCTCATTTAGGTGGAGTAGAGATGCCAGATTGGGCAAAAGCCGGATCTAAATCTGCTAAGAAATATGCAATTAGTAATAAAGCCGATTATTTTTTATCTAACGAAAGATATTTTAAATATCTAGATCCTAGATTAGATGCTTTAAGAGTTATATATGATCCATTCTTTGACAAATACGATAAGATATTATCAATTGATTTAGATATTCTTCTTAAAACAAAAGATAATATTTTTGATATCGATATTGGTGATATTGCAATGGTTCATGAACTAGGTATTCACGTTTCTGCAGCTGGATGGATGAAAAGAACTATGGAATCTCCGGGTCATGAACGAGGAGTTATAGCTTACGGTAAAAAAATATTTGGTAAAGATTGGATGTTTCCAAAATCTAAATTATATCCTGATGAAAAATTTAGATATATGAATGGCGGAGTTCAATTGTGGAGTAAAGAAGGTAGATTAAAAGCTAGAGAACATTTTACTTCAGTTGATCATTATTATATGCATACACGATATACTGAACAAATGTATATTAATTTACAACTATCTAATCCTATATTTAATGTCACAGAATTAGATTGGTCTTGGAATAGTTTAGCTACTAGACAATGGGCACCAGAAAATCCTAAAGGCAAATTTCAACATTTTATTAATGCATCAAAGTTTAAAATGCCGGAGATGGTATGATTACAATTATAACAGAGATGACTGATTCAGAAATATTTAAAACTTATTGGGTACCACTAATATGTAAATATCGAGAAATAAAATTTATGTTTGGAAATGCTGGACAATTAAAACGACCGGTAATGAGTGATTGGTCAAATACTGCATTTGGAACTAAACCATTAGATCTTTTAGTAGAACACGCTAAAACTAATATAATATATATTACTAAACAAAATGAAATACCAACATATGAACTAATGGTTTGTTTAATGAAACCTCAAGAAGGAATAATTCCTAAGATTCGTAAATTAACTCCAACAGGTTCGGTTGATACTAATAAAGATAGTTCTTCGTTTACAATATCAAAAGCTAGTTTTCCGCAGACTAAAAATTATAATATTCGTGATTTATTTTATGCAAATTCTATTAATGTTACAACTTACGTGATATGAAATACTATATAATTGGAGATAAAGATAATGCTATATCTGCTGCAGCAGTAAAACGTTGTGCCGATTCTACTACTTTGCCTTTAAAATTCTTCCAACAAACTTCACCTAACACATTAAAAGAACATAGACAAATGTTTTCAAATATGTCTTGGAACTATCCTTTTAATGAAGATTCAAAAATTGATGAAGAAACCGGTATGAATCTAAAAGGATATAGAGCTAGTAATATAGCAAAAGTTTTTGCGTGTACGATTTCTCATGCTAGACTTTGGCAAAAGTGTGTAGAATCTAAAGAAGATATAATGATATTAGAGCATGATGCCATTTTCACCAGATTATTTAAATCTTTTGATTGGGAAGGTGGAGCATTAGGTCTAAATGATCCTCGGGGTGCAACTCATTCTTCAATGTTATTTCATGATATAGTATCTAAAAAAGAAGGAGTACAAGATACTCCGTGGGTTAAACCTAGACTTGAAATTCCACAAGGATTAGCTGGCAATTCAGCTTATATTATTAAACCACATTTTGCTGAAAAACTTTTAGAAAAATTAGAAATAAAAGGAGGTTGGCCGAATGATTCTATAATGTGTAAACAGTTCTTTCATAATGAGTTGAAAGTAGTTTATCCATATTATACCAGAGTTCAGGGCGTACAATCAACGACAACACTATGATATCATATATTATAACAATGTTAAATAATTCTAAATCTATAGAAGCTTCAAAAAAGTGTATAGAGTCTGCAAGAAAATTTGGTTATTATCCTATTCAGTATAAAGCAATTACTCCAAAAGATGATCCTAAGAAAATATTTGAACAAAATAATTTGCCATTAGGTGAATTTAAAAATGAAAATATATATTCTAGAATTGAACCAGCAATGTGCTGTTTTTTATCTCATAGAGAATTGTGGAAAAAGTCAGTTGAAAAAAATGAAACGATATTAGTTCTTGAACACGATGCGATTTTTAAAGATAAAATTCCATCTGAAGTAGTCTTTAGTGATTTCGTTAATGTCGGAAAACCAAGTTATGGAAATTATAGAACACCAAATCGAAATGGAATTTATGAACTATTCTCTAAAGTTGGTGGATATATTCCTGGAACGCATGCTTATGTTATTTCACCTAATGGAGCAAAGCTATTATTAGATTATGCACAAAA
>MDTG01087064.1_pt1 | contig 19086 bp, 15 predicted proteins | sample 811421 | NCBI WGS metagenome assembly MDTG01 (sample SAMN05326645, study PRJNA326480) | marine metagenome | isolation source: seawater | place: Pacific Ocean: South East | collected 2011
AAATGCAATGCAAATATATGTTTGGGCATTTTGAATTGCCATACTTTAAAATGAATGCAATGGTAGAGATGCCAGACCATGGTGGCATAAAAGCAGAAATGTTAAGTGGTCCAGAATATGTGTTTAGTGGTCATTTCCATAAACGTCAATACAAAAACAACATACACTATATAGGTAACTCTTTCCCACACAATTACGCAGATGCAGGCGACAATGAACGTGGTGCTATGTTTTTAACATGGGGAGAAGAACCACAGTATGTTAATTGGGAAGAGTGTCCTAAGTATGTTACAATGGGACTTAGACAATTACTAGAAAAGCCTGAAGCATATTTAGACCAACAAACACATGCAAGAATTAAATTAGATGTAAACATAAGTTATGAAGAAGCAAACTTTATCAGAGAAACATTTGCAGATAATTTTAAAGTTAGAGAAATACAACTATTACCTGTAAAGGAAGATGAGGAAGTATTTGAGGGTGGGGAGATACAGTTCGAGAGTGTTGACCAAATTGTTATACAACAACTTGAAACTATAGAAAGCAATTTAGTAGACACACAAGAACTTATTGAGATATACAGGAGTTTGGAAACCCAATAATGTTAACGATTAAAAATGTAACAGCAAAAAACTTTATGAGTGTTGGTAACAACACCCAAGCAGTAAACTTCGATACTGAACAACTTACTCTAGTATTGGGGCATAACTTAGACTTAGGTGGCGATGGTAGTAGAAATGGAACAGGTAAAACTACTATTATCAATGCACTCAGTTATGGTCTTTATGGAGAAGCATTAACAAACATCAGACGTGATAATCTAATTAACAAAACAAACGGTAAAGGTATGATTGTTACCGTGGATTTTGTAATTGATGGACGTGAATATCGTATTGAGCGAGGCAGACGTCCTAACACATTAAAGTTTTTTATTGATGGTGTGGAGAATGCTGACGATGAACAACAGGGCGACAGTAGAGAAACACAAAAAGAAATTGAAAGAGTAATTGGTTTCCCACATAATATGTTTAAGCATTTAATTGCACTAAACACTTATACCGAGCCGTTCTTGAGTATGAAGACTAACGACCAACGAGATATGATTGAGCAGTTGTTAGGTATTACTGAAATAAGTGAAAAAGCAGAACTGCTAAAAGAGTTATTGAAAGGTACAAAAGATAGCATTAAAGAAGAAGAACTTAGAATACAAGCAGTTAATAATGCAAACAAACGTATCCAAAAGAACATTGAAGAAATTGAAAGTAGAAGTAAAGCATGGAACAAGAACAAAGAAGATAAAGTTAATGTATTGCAATCAAGTTTAGATGCATTGAAAGAAACAGATATTGAAGCAGAATTAGAAAAACATAGAGCAATGGATGTTATTAATAAACAATATGCTCAAATGCAAGGACTTAATAGTGAATTATCACAACTTGTTACTAGCAGTAAAAGAAGTACTAGCACATTAGATACACTAAAAGAAAACATACAAAAAGCAGAAGATGGTGTATGTCCTGCGTGTGGACAAGATACCGCACATTTAGAAACACATGAAGAATACACATTAGAACTAAAAGAAAAAGAACAAAAAGAAATAGATTACTTTGCAGATTTAGAAATTAAAATTAAAGATGTTGAAGGCAAATTACAAGACATTGGCGAACTGCCAGAGTCCCCTATTACTTTTTATTCTTCTATGGAAGATGCATTACAGCATAGACATAATTTAGAAACAATCACAGACCAAATTGAAGAAAAGATTAAGGACGAGAATCCTTATACAGAGCAAGTAGAAACTCTTAGAGACACAGGATTAGAAGAAGTTAGTTATGATACTATGAACGAACTAACAAGACTAAAAGACCACCAGGAGTTTTTATATAAACTATTAACTAGTAAAGACAGTTTTATTAGAAAGAAAATTATTGACCAAAATTTACAATACTTAAATTACAGATTAGGATACTATTTAGAAAAATTAGGACTCCCACATGATGTTAAATTTAATTCTGATTTATCAGTAGACATTACTGAATATGGTAGAGACTTAGACTTTGATAATCTAAGTAGGGGAGAACGTAATAGACTTATACTTGGTATGAGTTGGGCATTCAGAGACATATACGAAAGTCTTAACCAACCTATGAACTTAATGTGTATTGACGAACTTGTAGATTCTGGTATGGATACAACTGGTGTAGAAAGTGCATTAGCAGTACTCAAAAAGATGGGAAGAGAATCCAAGAAAAATGTATTCTTGATATCTCACAAAGAAGAATTACAAGGAAGAGTTAGCAATGTTTTATATGTTGTAAAAGAAGGTGGATTCACTTCTTATGCAAACGATATAGAAATTTTGGATAACTAACATGCATGAGCGATTGGACATACAAAGGCAAAAAAGTAGATAGCATACCTGAAGAGTATGAAGGCTTTGTATATCTTATCACAAACAAAACAAACGGCATGAAATACATTGGCAAGAAACTTGCTAAGTTCAAAACAACCAAACCACCCTTAAAAGGCAAAAAGAATAAACGTCGAGGCACTAAAGAAAGTGACTGGCGTACATATTGGGGAAGTAGTGACCACCTTAACGAAGATGTAAAAAAGTTAGGTGAGAACAAATTCACTAGAGAGATATTGGAGTTTTGTACAACAAGAGGTGTAATGAGTTACATAGAAGCAGAACTACAGTTCAAAAATAAAGTGTTGCTTAGTGACGATTATTACAATGGAATCATCAATGTTCGCATAGGTGGTTCAAAAATTCTTAAAGAAAGTTTGAAAGATAGATAACTATTTGCTGATTAACACATTTTAGACACCACGTCACACTCACAAGGCACAACAAGGCACACAACGGACTATACACCCGCCCTAACCGAGGCAGATAAAATCGGGTTCCTTGAGGTTCCATTAACTTGGCACCGGATCTGGAAATGTATAGCGGCAAAGATACAAACACACGTTAAACAGTATTAGAAGGATGTAGGCTCTGAGAAAAAGCAACCTACAAGTTAGTATATCTAAACTCTACAAGGTTATACTAATTCCCGTGAGATTCGAGACGGTAGTGTATGGGGACAAAATGCTCACTGGTTCCTATAAGCACCCGAGTTAGAGATGGCGATGCTCATCATGATGACATCACATTGTTCTCCTTGCATAAGGAGAATTATGGCTTAACTTTCATGATAACGTTTATCGTATTAAAAAATTTCCAACAAGAAATGAAATGAATGAAATGAATGAATTTAGTAGTTGGAAAAGACACGAAGTGTCTAAAGTATTGTATCTAAATATGCTATAGTATCTTTATAGTTCTTCCGCAAGTTTATAGAAAACATTTTAGATTCTTTATTAACTTGTCTCATATCACTACCATGTGACATTCGAACATTTAACACAAGACATTCACCAGGGTTTATGAATTTTGATTCTGATGCTTTTCCATGAGTAATAGATATAGGGTGTTGTTCTAGGTTAAACAATATGTTGCATTTTCGCACAAACGGATTACTCTCCCAACCCAATAAGAAATCTTCATGGTTTTTAACTTGTTGATTTGCAGGAACTGTTTCAAAACCCACACTATGTTCTTCTGTAACTTCTATAGGACTTAATAACTTCTGTACGGTTTCTAAACAGGATAAGTCTTTTAACATTAATATATCTTGAATAATATCATCTCTGTCTGGATCATTATGCATATAAAATTCGTGTGTAGGTGTGGTATTTTCTATCTCATCTTTTAGTTCCAGGATAGCATCTACATCTAATGGGAATTTATACACTTTACTAAACATACTCATACCAGTATTTATGTGCAATATTTGTGCAAAATACACAGTTTATGGTAAAAACTTTACCAGAAAAAGTGGTAAAAAGGTTGACTTCGTGCTAGATTTCTGTATAATAGTATGTATATTTTAAGGATGTAGGAGCATCATGATAGAAATATTACAAGAGGTTACTGACTGGGGCAAATACAAGGTAAACAATGGCATTTACCATGTTAATGGTGCTGGTAAGTTAGTAGCATATCAACCAAACAAAGATGCTGAAATACAGGTATTAAATGTGCCTAGTAATCAGTTTAGTAAAGCAAGACGTAAGTTTGTTAAAATAGGCGAAAGACCAGAAGAAGTACCTAGTCATGTTATTGAAGTGACTGGTTCTAAGGGCAATGTTTATTTCGTAGATACGGAAAAACGTACTTGTACATGCCCAGGATTTACATACAGAGGAGACTGTAAACATGTTAAAGAATATTGCTAGTGTTTTAATAATTTTGTTACTTGGTGCATGTGCTAGTGGCGGCGGTTCTGCTGGTTTAGTTATGGAAACTACTACCACACCACCTCCAACAACAACCACAAACCCAAATGATAAACGATATCAGTTTGATTCGTTTTCTGATACATTTACACAATCGGCTAGTTCACTAGGGTATAACAGAGTAACTTATCAAGTCGGCGAGTTCAACGATACACAATGGGTAAATGGAAAATATACTGTAGAAGATTTTTCATTTTTACAAGTTGTAATTGACGGCAACCATGGTGGTAAGGATCAAAATGATCCAGATAGTGACGAGTATTCGGAGCCCGGAAATTGGATGACTAATGCCAGTTTGGTTATTGAAAATGATATCAACCAAGATGGGCATAATGACTTTATTGTTTATATGCAAACATTTGGTGATAGAAACACATTACCAGGTATGAGAATGTTGCAGTTTGTAAATGATGGTAATGGTCATTTTCAATTAGACTGTAGTGTATTTGAAAATAATACTTGCCCTATTGTGTTTGGCGAAGGTTCTACTATGAACAATTTGGGTTGGTGGCACAACGAAGATGCTCCAGTTCAAGAATACAATATGGGTGTTGCACATCAATATGATTTGAATGGCGATGGTAATAAAGATATTTTTAATGTTAGTCAACTATGGCTTACAGAAAATGGACAGTTTGTTGATTCGCATAATAACTTGCCGGACTTTATGTTTGAAAACTTAAATGCTGACGGCGTTAATGTCGGTATTTTTGTTCATGACCATGCAATAGGTGACTTAAATGGCGACGGTTATAACGATATATTCATGCCTAATACTACTCCTGTGAGTACATATAATAACGGCTACAAGTTTTTTATGTTAAACGATGGTACAGGTAACTTTAAAGATGTTAGTTTTAAAGTAGGGCACTCAGCCTACTTTGCTACATCTACTACTATTGCAGATTTTGATAACGATGGTTTTGGAGATATTGCATTAGGCTGGAGTGCTTCTGCTTATAGAGACTTAGGCGGTAATAGTGTCGGTGGCATATATTGGGGCAATACTGATATGGATTATACTAGAGACTATACAGCATTACCTCCCGGTTATTATGAGCATAATATTGCATTTGATATGCAAGTGATTGATGCAAACAATGACGGTTTGTTAGATATACTTATTGCTAACACAAACGGCGATCCTTATTATCAAGGTCATGTTTTACAATTGATTACGAATAAAGGAAATAGAGAGTTTTTCCATTGTTCTTTTCTAGACGACGGTGCTACTGACAGTGATTTAGGTGCCGCACATATTTACGTCTTAGACTTTGACCACGACGGTGATATGGATATTTTTGTAGGTCCTGGACAAGACTCGTATGTTCTTTATAATAACGATGGTGACTGGAGTTGTAAAAATTGTGAATTTGCTAGACCTGATAATGGTGCGGCAATGAGTTTGTTATTCCCTGTAGAAGTTGATGGTATGTATGAGTATGACTTTGTTGGTATTGATATCATGAGTATGGGTGATAGTCAGACTGTAAGTAACTTTTATATTAGTTTAGATCCCCCATCACAATTACAAGAAATGCGTACTGAACTTTTTGATAAGTCTAGGAATTATGCTCAAACGGTGTTTACAAATAAAACAATGTTTCATAACATAAAAAATGCAACTAAATCTAGTAGTGTATTTTATGTCGACAATCAATTTAATAGCATAGCAGGATATTCACACAACTTTGATGACTTTGGAATTACTGTAGGTCAAACGAACGAAGGTGCAATGTTTTATTTAGACAAGCAACAAGGTACATATCACTATGGTATTGGTTATTTTAATAATACAATAGATGCACAAAATTATGGCAAGTGGTACGGTACAGGTACAGCAGAACTGGACTTCCAAACATTTAATATGTTTGCAGAAAAGATTTCGCCTATATCAAACAATTTGTATATCACTACAGGTGTTGCATATTATAATACAGATGTAAAAGGATTTAAAGAAGAAAACAGTCAATACAATGTAACTGTAAAAGATTTTGAATTAAATGACGTAGAGTTCTACGTAGATGTTACATATAATTTACATAGTAAATTTGGAGCAACATTTGTTACAGTAGGTGCTAGTGCTCATAAGAGTTTATCTACAACAGATATACAATGGGACGGTGGCTTGGTGTCACAGTTTGATTATGATAAGCATGTTAGTAGAACTACTATAGGTCATGTGTATGGACCGCTTTATGCAAAAGCAACTTTTAGTTCTGTTGAAATGGATACTTATGAAGTTGGCTTTCAGTTCAAGTTTTAATCAACGAATTCACCACCAGTTTTACCACTCTTCAATCTATTATATTTGTTGAGTGTTTTAACTAGTAACATTCTTTCGTTAGGGCTTAATTGCCATGCCTCAGAATAGGAAACGGCGCCCTCACTATAAATAGCCAACTCTACTACTTGTTTGGTAATTGCTGTTTGGTCTTTTTCGAGTTTGCCTAAGTATCCTGTGATTTTCTCAGGATCGGCTGACCCTAGGTACCCGTGAAAAAATTTACAGGATCAAAGTTAATATCGTTGTCCCATGTGTTTCCACACTCTTCGTTATTACATTGTACCCTTACTTTATTATTCACACCTTTAGCATTTATACCATTAATAAATTCTTCAATTTCTTTACCAGTAGTGTTGTCTGTATTCTCTAAAAATTCTCTGATAATATTTTTATCATTTAGAGTAACATCTTCACCATCTTCGTTTTGGTAAGTGATATTGTGTATAGCATCTATTAGTAGTTCAAAGTTTAAGTCTGCTAGTTTTACAAAACTTTCGTTAAAAGCACTTAAACGTGCCATATCGTCTTTCATTTCTGAAATACTTTGCATACTTCTTGTACTTTGGAAACTGGCAATACCTGCCTTAATAGTATTTTTATAACTAAACGGTGCTCCTGCAATTTTCAATCCATTTTTTAGTGTCATGGAATAAAGGTCATCTAGTTCTTCCATTTTACCTAAACTTTCTGTAACACTAATCTGTACGTCTGTAATAGTTTGACATTTAGGACATTCTGCGGCAACATCAACGTCGTCGCCACCACTTGCACCTCTGATTGCAATTAATAGTGCGTCAACGTCTGCACTAAACAATTCTCTTGCATTCTTAACTTCAGGTACACAAGAATGTATCAAACTTGCTACTGCTTCACCATTTAACAATGCATCTGGGTTCTTTAACAGTAACTCATCCTTTGTAGTCATTGGATAAATTGCTAATTCACCGTTACTCTCGCCTCCAAATTCAATAATACCCTCTTCATAAAATCTGCCTCCACTAGGAATAGCAGTATAAAGTTTAGGTGACCTGAAATAGGCACTTAACGGATTTTGCTGATTGCTCATATTTTTGCTCATTAAAACTCCTGTTAATTCTTCTAGATAAATACGTTTGTGTAGTTAAATTAGTATCTAGGATTAACGTAGTACTTATTTATCTTCATTAAAACTAGTTTTAAAGGATTTTTTGAGTGGCTGTAGAATTTAACATAGATGGACAACCGTATCGCTTTCCAGATTGGGCGACAGAATCCACACAGACCCAAATTCTTGCAATACTGCAAAGTATGGCTAAAAAGAACGGAGCAGATGCTACTACACTCAAAGCAATCGAACAATCAAACTCTGCTTTAGTAAAACAACTTAAAGATGATTCAAAATCTGAAAAAAGTGACACAGAAGCGAAAGCAAAAGCAGACAAAGAACTTAAAAAAGCAGTAGACGACATTACATCAGCAGTTGAAAAAGGCACAGAAGCAACTCAACAACGTAACAAGGAAGACTCACAAGAATACAAAACTTATATTGATAAAGTTATAGATAACTTGGAATCAGATGGTGAACAACTATTAGGAACCATAGGTAGTGTTACTTGGGGATTAGGTAAATTTAGTTTATTTGTTGGCGGTGCATTATTAACAGGTGCAACATACGTTGGTAATAAACTGTTTGAAGCAGGTACTACAATAAACGAAATGACTAAAGCCGGTGTTGGTTTTAGTTCTATGTATGCTGATGCAGGCAAAGGCACAACAGAAGCAGTTGCAGGCTTAGGAGCATTGGGTGTAGGCTTTAGAGGTGCGGCCCAAATGATGATAAACAGCAGTAGTGTTATTGCTACTCAAGGTTTTGGTAGATTTGAAGAAACTATGAAATTTGCCGCAGATACTTCTGAAGAACTTGGATTGAGTTTTGAAGACAGTATGCAAAGATTTGGTGATGCATTAAATAGACGTCAGCAACTATTAAACTTAGGAAGTGTTAACCAACAAAGGCTTAACCAACAAGTACAAAAAACAACCAAGTTACAACAAGCATTTTCAACAGCATTAGGTGTTGGTACAGCAGAAATGCAAAACTTTATTGATGGCTTGTTAGACCAAAATGGACTGCTAGTATCGTCAATGTTACGATTTAATGATACTGTTAGAAATGATGTTGTTGCAGGTATAGAAGTATTTGCATCAGGATTAGCGGCATACGGTGGTAAAGCAGGACAAGAAATTGCAACTGCATTTACAGAAGCCGCGGCGGCTGGTAGTGTAGGATTAAGTGAAGCGGCTATTGGAATGGTCACAGCATTGCCTAACTTAAAAGGTCCAATGGATCAATATATTAATGCTATCCAAAGTGGTACATTAAGCCAAGACGAAGCAAAAGAAATGGTCGATGGTATGACCAGACAATTAGGTAATCTAAGTGATTCAGAAAAAGAAAGAATTAGATTATTAGCAAGAACAGGTGATGCTTCAGCACAATCTATGGCTAATGCAATAGCACAATTTGAACAGTCTGAATCAAAAATTAAAGAAATAAACAAAGCATTAGGCACAGGCTTTGATATGGACCTAGTACAAAAAGGTCGTAACGAATTTGCAAAAACTATGTCGCAAATAAGCGGTGGTTTTGAAAATGCTTTCTACAGTTTATTTGCAGATCCAAGTGTTACTAAAGCACTTATGGACGGTGTTAAAGAAATTATGGGCGTGTTTGGATTTGCCACAGACGATATGTCTGGCATGGCACAAGACGCCGGCGGAATGGTTAAAGGACTTGTTAAAAAGTTTGTACCAGTTATTAAAAGCATTACAGATACATTAGTTGTATTTGCAGAATTTATTAAAGAAGAATTTGAAGAAGGCGGCATAGGCGGTGTTATAAGTGCTATGATGGGCAAAGTTGTTAGTGCTGGTGTTAAAGCATTACTAAAGGCTTTACCATTGTTTATGATAGGATTGTTTGGTTTTTCAATGGCAAAGCAGGCTTATAAGCAATTCATAGTGCCACAACTACAAAACTTTACTGCAACACTATTCAGTAAAGGTGCAGACTTAGCCAAGAAGGTAGGTCAAACAGCATTAGGATTTGCAAAGAATTTATTCGATCCAAAAAACTCCGGAGCAGTTTCAAAATTCCTACAAGGTGCGGCAGGTAAAATCAAAGGCGGAATACAGTCTGCTAAAGACAGTTCCTTTGGTCAAAAAGCCGCAGAAAAGTTAGGTAGTTTCCAAAAAGACGGTGCTAAAATGACTGACAAGTTATCGAGCTCTGTAAGTGGCGGCGGAAAAAGTGGCGGGTTCTTAAAGAGCATTGCTGATGGTGTTAAGAAATTTGGTGACAACAAAGTTGTTAAAGGTGCGGCAAGTTTAGTTTTACTTGGTGCGGCTATTGGTGTAGCGGCAATAGGTCTAAAACAATTTAATGAAGTAGACTTTACTTCTATTGTAAAAGGCACAATAGCATTGGCAGGTTTAGCCGGATTGGCACAAATGTTAGGCAAAGGCTCAACAGCAATGATGAAAGGAGCGGCGGCAGTTGCAATCTTAGGTGCGGCAATAGTACCAATGGCATTTGGACTTAACTTAATGAAAGACGTTGGTCTAAAAACAATCGGTGTTATGGCGGCAGGACTTGTTGTGTTAGGTATTGCGGCGGCTGGCTTAGGTCTAGCATTACCGTTTATATTAATGGGTGCAGTAGCCATTGGAGCATTAGGAATTGCACTTATACCATTCGGTCTAGCACTTAATTTAGTTGCTATGGCATTACCGACATTTACTGAAAGCATGGACAAAATGGCTACAATAGATGGCGGCGGATTACTTAAAGCGGCAGGTGGAATGTTAGCGATTGCAGGAGCAATGGCATTAATGGCTCCACTATTACCATTTATGTTACTAGGCTCGTTAGCGGCACCTTCTATAGAAAGAATGGGTGTAGCACTACAAAGTATGAACGGAGTTGATTTCGGTAACCTTGCATTGGCTGGTAAAGCCATGGCGGCATTAGGTTTAGGTATGGTAGCACTAACAGGTGGTTCTTTATTAAGTGGTGTAGCAGAAGGTATTGGAAAATTATTCGGAGCAGAAAGTCCGTCAGAAAAAATTAAACGATTTGCAGATGAACTAAGTGGTGTAGAAACAGAACCATTAATAAAATTAGCAGAAGGCTTAACATCAATAGTAGATTCAGCAAGACGTTCATTAGAAGCGGCGGCGGCATTAGTAGTATTCGGTGAAGCAATTGGGCCATTTGTTAGAAAAATAAGTAACCTAACAACAGACCTAATGATTTTAGGAGACGATCCATTTAAGCCATTTAAAATGATAGATGAACATGCAGAAGCAATGCAATACTTTGGTAGTAGCATGGACACAGTATCAAATGCACTTAACAATATAGACGGCGACTATATTTCTGACCAGTTCCTAACAATAGGCGATAGTATATCCTACATGGCAGATTCCTTAGACCAAATCAATATGGGCGACATGCTTAAACTTGGAGCAATGAAACTGCTAGGCCCAAGCAAAGCAGAACAACAAGAAGAAGCACAACAAGACGCAGTTAAAAGTGTAGCATTTGACAAATTGCATGGTGACGACATGATGAGTGGCCTCACAGGCATCATGGATAATTTACAACAAGAGCAAGGCAAAGGCGGTTATCGTTCTATGTCTGAAAGAATATTTGATAACATGCCTGCATTACAAGCCGCAGGTATCGGGGTTGACACAAGTGCTATAAGAGGTGAAAAAGGCACAGAAGGATTTAGTGAAGAATCATCCAGGATCATGCAGACATTACAGAAACAGATTGACATGTTCAAGATGCAAGCCGAAACAGGTATAGTAGCACCTACCGGAACTAGTAATGCATTTGGTTCGCCAACTGCAATGCCAGGCATAGAAGGACCTGCTGTAGCACAAAACACAACTGATACACAAAACACAACACAAGGTACAACACCTACTGCGCCAACACCAGAAGGCGAAGATCCAGCAATGGCAAATATGAGTAATACAGAACTTATGGAAAAACTGGTATCATTACAAGCAGAAAACAACAGATTACTAGCCAAAAACGTTAAAGCAACTGGCGATTTGAATTCCTAAACCAAAAAAATTTCTAATATTTCATTAAAGTGATAAATATACGCATATAAAGGATTTTTTATGGCAACATGGCGAAAATATTTTAACTCAAACGATAACGGCGGATTGCCTATTAATGTTCAAGGCGATAATCCGGCTGGACAATTTGGTGCGGCAAGATTTAGCAGTTGGTTACCTGAGGTATATGCAGGAAGTCCTAATAGACTTATGCGATATATCCAGTATGACCAAATGGATAACGACTTAGAGATTAATGCGGCACTAGATATTATTGCGGAGTTTTGTACACAAGACGACGATACAAATAAGTTACCGTTTACATTTAATTTTAAAGAAGACCCAAGTGAAACAGAAATGAAAATTCTTAGTTCATCTTTGGACCAATGGAACAATTTAAATGAATTAAGAAGAAGAACATTTAAAATGGTCAGAAATACTCTTAAGTATGGTGACCAGTTCTTTATAAGAGATCCAGAAACTTATAAACTTTATTGGGTAGACCCTGCAAACATTGAAAAAGTTGTTGTAAACGAAAGTGAAGGTAAGAAAATTGAAACTTACTTTATTAAAAACTTAGATGTAAATTTTGAACAACTAGCGGCAACAAGTGCCGCGGCATTACATGCCAGACCTTATGGTGCTGGTGGCGGTATGATGGCAGGCGGAAATATTGGACCAAGTGTTAGTAACTATTCTCCAATGACAGGAGACCAAGGTGCTACTACAGGAAGTCCTGTAGATGCTAAACATGTTGTACATGTTAGTTTAACAGAAGGCATGGATCACAATTGGCCCTTTGGTATTAGTGTTTTAGAACCAGTATTTAAAGTTTTTAAACAAAAAGAATTATTAGAAGATAGTATTATTATTTACAGAGTGCATAGAGCACCTGAAAGACGTGTGTTTATGATTGATGTTGGTAATATGCCACCACACAAAGCACAACAATACTTAGAACGTGTTAAGTATGAAGTACAACAAAAACGTGTACCTAACAAAAACAAAGACGGTAATAATGTTGCAGATGCGGCATACAACCCAATGAGTATGTTAGAAGATTACTTCTTTGCTCAAACGGCAGATGGTAGAGGTAGTAAAGTTGACACGTTACCAGGAGGAGAAAATTTAGGACAGATAGACGACCTTAAATATTTTAACAACAAACTATTGAGAGGATTGAGAGTACCTAGTTCTTACTTACCAACTGGACCAGATGATGGAACAGCACAAGTTAATGACGGTAAAGTTGGAGTTGCTTATATACAGGAATTCCAGTTTGCTAAGTTCTGCCAAAGATTACAAAAACAAATTATTAGAAGTTTAGACAGAGAATTTAAAATGTTCCTAAACTACAAGGGCGTAGAAATAGATAACAGTATGTTTAGAATTGAATTATCTACACCACAAAACTTTAGTTCTTATAGAGAACTAGATATGGATATACAAAGAGCACAACTATTTGCTAGTCTAGAAGCAATACCTTATCTAAGTCAACAATTTAAACTTAAAAAATATTTAGGTTTAGATGAAGAAGAGATGAAGGAAAACGAATTTTATTGGAAGATGGAGAATAAATACAATACAGACACCGACAAAGAAGTTGGTTTACGGAATGTAGGTGTTAGACCAGGACCAAGTGCTCCTTTAGATATTGAAGCACCAGTTGAAGATATACCTGCACCAATGGATGATACTTTAACTCCAGATGTAAGTGGAATGGAACCAGGTGCAGAAATACCAGACGGAAGTTTATAATGAGATTAGTTGAATTTTACAATCCAGAAAAAGATAGGTCGGCAAAAAAACATATTGATGACACTAGAAAAACTAAACTTACTTTGGAAACACTTAGTAAGTTAAGAAAGTATAGAGAAATTAAAAAGTCAGAAAATATTGAGCAGAGAGAATTTGCCGCACTTATGTATGCCAAGCAGGCAGAGCCGGCTAGCCAATTCTAATGAAACTCGCAGTATGCGGGTGTAGTTGGTCATGTATAGACCGTGAACACCCCGAAATCGAATTCGGACACTTCATCTCAAAACAATTAAATGCAGAGTACTATAACTTAGCCAAACCTGGCTGTAGTAACTTTGGTATTGCACTTCAAATAGATTATGCATTAGAACACTATGATCCAGATGTGTTTATTATTAATGCTACAACAGTTACTAGAGATGAATTCAAACTTAAAGAGTCAAATAGATATAATCCTAAATTAGGTTGGGATAATGTAGATTTTGACCATGTAATTATAGAAAAATTAAAAGACGAACATGCACCAGGATATGGTAAAGATTATGATCCTACTATTATGATAGATAGTTATGGTAGCATATTTAATGAGGACTTAGATAGGAGTTTAGATACTAATAATATACTACCTAGATATAAAAAAGTGTTTGATTCTAATAGTTTTGAAGCATTGAAAAAGCACTTTTTATACTTCTATGACGCCGATATACAGAGACATAAACAACAAATGATATTACAGTATGCCTTATATAAACTGCAATTAAACAATAAAAAATTTGTTTTTTCACCTAATACATTCGATTGGGCAGAGGGTTATGACATGGTAAATCCTAACGTTTATTCCCAGGAAGTTACAGAATGGGATATACCAGAAACCAGTCTACAACCTAAAGGAATCGCAGATTATTTAGAAGTATGCGATGAATTATGGGGAGGCTGGGAGCATAGTCCGGGAACAAAGTATGACCACCATTTACCTAAAGAAGCACACATGCGGTATGCAGAATCTTTGCAACCATATTTAACATAGTAGTTTTTTAATAATCTTTTCTGTATAAATAATTTTTACATTTTAAACATTTGACACATTTTCACACCAAAATGGGCTGATTTTTGCCTATTTGCACTCAAAATTCCTAATCTTCTATAAGTATTACACATATTATAATGTAAATACAATTCGTAAGCATTATAGTCTTATAATTATAGGAGCTCAAAAATGTCAGAACGCAGTAAATTAGAACAAGTTCTCGAATTACTACTTGCCGAAGATAACGAGCGTGCCGAAGAGCTACTTCACGAATATGTCGTTGAAACTGCTCGAGCAGAGTACGAGCGAATCTTAGACGAGGATGAAGTAGTTGAAGAAGAAACTAACGAAGAAGAAATTGATGAATCCGATGAATCCGAAGAAGAAGCAGTAGAAGAATCTGAGGAAACAGACGAAGAAGCAGTTGAAGAATCAGAAGAGTCTGAAGAAGACGCAGTTGAAGAAGCAATTGATGACAGTGACCCTGAAGCAGATTTTGTTGCAGATGTAGAAGATGCAGATGCAGACATTGAAGCAGACGAGGTTGGTGGATCAGCAGAAGACGACGAAGAAGAAGACTTAGAAGATAAAGTTGATTCTTTAGAAGACGAACTAGAAGATTTAAGAGCTGAATTCGAAAAATTATTAAGTGACGAAGACAAAGGCGAAGAAGATGAAATGGATGCAATGCCAGACATGGATTTAGAAGCACCTGAAGAAGAGTCAGTTGAATATGATTTAGATGAAGAAGTTGTTGAGGAAGAAGAAGACGAAGTTGTTGAAGAAGCAACTAAGTTATCAGATAACGTTGCAGAACCTAAAGGTGGTGATGCAGACAACAACGAATCACCTTTTACTAAAGCACCTAAGCACACTAGAGTTGACAGAGCAGGCGAGCCTGTGAAAGCAAAAGACGGTGGCGAAGGTAATAAAGGCGAATCAGCAAAAGACCACACACCAACAGATAATATTAAAGTTGAACCTAAAAAGGCTTAATTAAACATTTGAGGTATATGAAATAGTGCGTAAGTTATATGAATACATGAGTCCGGAACAAAGTGGAGTCCAAATTTTGGAGTCTAACGATGGAAAAGACTTATTCATGCAAGGTTTATTCATCCAAGGTGATGTAAAAAACCAAAACGGTAGAGTTTATCCAAAGGATGAAATCAAACGTGCTGTTGAAAACGTTACTTCAAGATTATCAAAAGGTGAGACTGTGATGGGAGAGTTAGATCACCCTGAAGAGTTACAAATTAATTTAGACCGAGTGAGTCATATCATTACTAATATGGAATGTGATGGCTCCGACGGACTAGGTAAATTAAAAATAATCGATACGCCAATGGGTAATATTGCAAAGGCTTTATTAAAAGCAGGTGCAAAATTAGGAGTTAGCAGTAGAGGAAGCGGTAATGTAAATGAATCAGGTCGTGTGTCTGATTTTGATATTATTACTGTTGATATCGTTGCTCAACCATCGGCCCCCGATGCCTATCCAAAGACAATTTATGAGTCTTTGTTTAATATGAGAGGCGGTAGCATGATACATGAAATTGCCCAAGACTATACACACGGTAACCCAAATGCTGAAAAGCATTTAACTAAACAAATCGTTAATTTTATTAACGAATTAAAATTGAGGTAGGAGACTACTATGGCAGTAAATTTTGAAGACCTGATCGAGTCTAGTGATATTAACGAGGAAACTCGTACAAGTATCGTTGAGGCCTGGGAAAGTCGTCTTGCCGAAGCCAAAGAACAACTTACAGCAGAATTAAGAGAAGAGTTTGCTCAAAGATATGAGCATGACAAAGGTCTTATTGTTGAAGCAGTTGACGGTTTTATCAAACAAAGAGTTGAAGCAGAAATGGTTGAACTTGCTGAAGATAAAAAAGCAGTTGCTGAAGAAAGAGTTGCATATAAAAAGGCTATCAGTGAACATAGCACAAAACTTAACAAGTTTGTGTCTGAACAACTTGCCAAAGAAATCAAAGAACTTAGAACAGAAAGGAATTCAGTTTCCGAACATGTTTCTAAACTTGATGACTTTGTAGTTGAACAACTTGCTGGCGAACTCAAAGAGTTCCATGCAGACAAACAAGAACTTGTTGAACAAAAAGTGAAGATGGTTAGAGAAGGCAAAAAACAACTTGCTGAATCGAAAGCAGACTTTATTAAACGTGCCGCTGAAAAAGTTGAAGCAACTGTAAACACGATTGTAAAAGAGAATGTTAAACAGTTCAGAGACGACATTACAGCCGCAAGAGAAAACGATTTTGGTCGTAGAATATTTGAATCATTTGCAAATGAGTATCGTTCAAGTTATTTGAATGAAGCATCAGATGTAAAAGATTTACAGAAACAGATTGTTGAAGTTAAGAAGCAATTAGAGGAATCCAAAGCAGAAGCAGAGGCTAGTGCAGAAGCAACAAAATTGGTCGAATCTAAGTTGAATGTAGCGAAAGATTTAATGGATCGTAAAGAGAAGTTATCAGAGCTCATGAAGCCACTTAGCAGAAGCAAAAAAGAATTGATGTCAGATTTACTAGAAAGTGTTAAAACTGAGGACTTAGAGAAGCAATTCAATAAGTATCTCCCATCTGTATTAGATGGAGAAGTTCCAGCAGTGGAAAGTAGAAAAGCATTAAATGAATCAGTGATTACAGAACACACTGGTGATAAAAACGTTCAGCCTTCATCTGAAGATGAACAGGATGTGGTTGAAATTAATCAGATCCGTAAATTAGCCGGACTTTCAAATTAGGAGATAAGAAATGGCAGAATTATTTGAAAGCAATTGGTCAGCAACTAAGGATGCACTTTTAGAAGGACTTAACGGTTCTAAAAAGTCAACTTTAGATGTAGTCCTTGAAAATACTAAAAGATATCTTCAGGAATCAGCATCAAGTGGTGCTACACAGGCTGGCAACGTTGCTACATTAAACAAAGTAATGTTACCTTTAATCAGAAGGGTTATGCCTTCTGTTATTGCTAACGAGCTTGTAGGTGTTCAACCTATGAGTGGTCCAGTAGGACAAATTCACACCTTGAGAACACGTTATGCCGAAGCGGCAACTGGCGTGAACCCAGGTGACGAGGCTCTTAGCCCGTTTAAGATTGCTAATGCTTACTCAGGTAGCCCAGATGCAACTGCATCATCAGAGGGAACACCAGGTAAGAAAATGAGCATTCAAATCTTAAAACAAACTGTTGAAGCAAAAACAAGACGTCTATCTGCAAGATGGACTTTTGAAGCGGCACAAGATGCTGAATCAATGCATGGTCTTGATGTTGAAGCAGAAATTATGCAGGCTCTTGCACAAGAAATCGTAGTTGAAATCGACCAAGAAATTATCGGTTCACTAAGATCTCTAGCAGGATCAGGTACTGCTCTAGACTTTAACGCAGTGACTGGAACACAAACTTACGTTGGTGACAGACATGCGGTATTGGCTATTGAGATTAATAGAGCGGCGAACAGAATCGCGGCTAGAACAAGAAGAGGCGCTGGTAACTACATCGTTGTTTCTCCAGAAGCATTGACTATATTACAATCAGCATCAACTTCAACATTCGCTAGAACAACAGAAGGTTCTTTCGAAGCACCAACTAACACAAAACTTGCTGGAACATTAAACGGTTCTATCAAAGTATTTGTTGATAGTTATGCGGCTGACGGAACTAAAGTTTTAGTTGGATACAAAGGTTCAAGCGAAACTGACGCACCTGCGTTCTATTGTCCTTATATCCCATTAATGAGCACAGGACCAGTTATGGATCCTAGCACATTTGAACCAGTAGTGAGCTTTATGACTAGATATGGTTATATTGAACTTACAAATACTGCTTCATCTTTGGGTAACGCGGCAGACTACGTTGACGCAATTTCATTGTCAAACGTTGCATTCCAGTAAGATTTAATCTTAAGGGTAATAACCAAATTAAAAGCACGTTCTCCGGAACGTGCTTTTTTTTGACTTAAATTTATATAAATAATATATACGTTCATCCATTATTGGACGGAAGTAGACGAAAGTCGAAGGAACGCCGAAATCGTTCATTCACTCTAAATGTAGCAGTGAACGGAAGTAGGTTATAATACCGAAGGAACGCATCTAACTTTAATTAGGAGGATGACATGACTAAGTATCAAGAGGCACAACTAATCAGACGTGCTGTCAAACAACAACTTAAGAAAGAACATGGTAAGTCTGTAGAATATAATTACAGAGGAGTTCAATATATAAAAAGAGAACTACCTGATTACATCACAGATAATCCTTACTACCCTTAAGAATGGAAAAGCACCCTTCGGGGTGCTTTTTTTGACTTTCAAAAAAACTCGCCAGAAAGATAAATACAACTAAAGCAATTATTATTGTAGGAAATTTTTACTAATGGCAAAACAATCGAATTATAATCCAGACGGTAACCTTGTTGTACGAGGTAATATTGTCGGAGATGAAAACATTTACATTACAGGTAATGCTGTTATTACAGGAACATTATCAGTAACAGGAGAGGCAACTTATAGTAGCGATACTGTTACACAAAA
>MDTG01294839.1_pt1 | contig 19086 bp, 15 predicted proteins | sample 811421 | NCBI WGS metagenome assembly MDTG01 (sample SAMN05326645, study PRJNA326480) | marine metagenome | isolation source: seawater | place: Pacific Ocean: South East | collected 2011
AGGACCAACATTAGATAAAGAAGGACTAGGAGATAAAAAAATAATTGTTTGGGATCACAATAGGGATTTAATTGTCAATCGTGCGAATACTATATTTGACGATCCTGAAGCATCCAAGTATGCATGGGGTATTGGTTTTCACTGGTATGAAACTTGGACCGGAGGAAAACCCATGTTTTCTAATTTGGGTAATATAAATGAATCTTATCCCACTAAAAATCTTGTATTTACAGAAGGTTGTAATGAAGGTTTTGATACTTCTAAATATCAATATTGGCCTAATGCAGAACGTTATGGACAATCTATGATCAATGATTTTAATAATGGAACTGTAGCTTGGACTGATTGGAATATCCTTTTGGATGAAAAAGGTGGCCCCAATCATGTTAATAACCTTTGTTTTGCTCCAATTCATGCAGATACTAAAACAGATGAATTAATTTATACACCTAGTTATTACTATATCGGTCATTTTTCAAAATTTATTAGACCAGGAGCTAAGAGAGTTAGTACTGTTTCTAGTAGGAGTATTCTTGAGGCCACGTCCTTTATCAATGACGGGGGTAAAATGGTTACTATAATTATGAATTCAACTGATAAAAATATCAAATATCTAATGTATGTAAATTCAAAGTCAGTTTCTATGGAAATTTTACCACATGCTATGCAGACTTTAGTCTACGAATAGTCTTTTACAATTCAAAATCCTTGTCGTTCTTTTCCAATGAATCTGGGAGAATAGATTTTTTATTAGCGGACGGTAATTCCTCAACTTTTTTTAATTTGGACATCATAATACGTGTTCTAGTGCCTACTAGATTGTCTAATTCTCGGTTTGCTTCATTTATTTTCTTTTGAGCTTTGTCTAATACTCCTCCAAATTTCCCAAATTCTGTTTTTACAGCACCTAAAATTTCCCAAACTTCACTACTTCTTTTTTGAATGGCTAATGTTTTGAATCCCATTTGAAGACTATTAAGCATTGCTGCTAGGGTAGTTGGACCTGTAATAATAATTTTAAATTCTCTTTGTAATATAGCAACTAAATCTGGTTGCCTAACTACTTCGGCAAATAGGCCCTCTACAGGGAGAAACATGATACCAAAGTCAGTCGTATTTGGAGGGTCAATATATTTATCTCGAATATCACGTGCAAATTTCTTAATACTCTGAACTAACGATTTTTTTGCATCTATTATTCCTTTTTTATCATTGAGATCATATGCTTCTTGAAGTCTAACATAGTTTTCTTGAGGGAATTTTGCGTCTACAGGAAGAAAAACCTCTTTACCAAAATCATCTTTGCCTGGAAGTTTTATTGCAAATTCTACATGATCATTTGAACCTTGTTTAGTTTTCACATTTGATTCATACTGTTCGGGTGCCATAATTTGTTCCAATATATTACCCAATTGAATTTCACCTAAAACTCCTCGCGTTTTAACGTTACCAAGTACATTTTTTAAATCACCCACATCACTTGCAAGAGTTTGCATTTCTCCTAAACCTTTTTGAACTGCTTCAAGACGATCACTTACAATCTTAAATGACTGACCTAGACGTTCTTCCAAAGTTTTGTGGAGTTTTTCATCTACTGTTTCCCGCATTTTTTCGAGTTTTAGTTCGGTTGATTTTATGAGCTCATCTTGTTTACCTGTCATTGCATCAAACTTCTCTTTCAGCAAATCATTGAAATCTTTTATATTTTTACTGAATTGAGTGCTAAAATCCTTGAGTGATTGATTGAGTTCTTGTCTGTTATCTTTAGCATTTTTTGTTAAACCTTCACTAATTTGAGTAAGTTTTTCTTCTAATTTTTTTGTTAGAAAACTTAATCCCTCTGCAAGTTCTTTTCGATTATCAGTTAATGAGGCTGCTAGTTCTGTTCGATTTTCTTTAGACTCATTTTTTAATTCATTTCGAAATAAGTCTAAACCATTAGAGTCATATTTTGAATTTATTTTAATCCAAATAAGTATTAAAAATAACACGCATAATGATGTGAGCGCAAGTTCAATTATTTCCATAATAATTTTTTTATCCGATTGTGAAAACTGAATTTACATAAATTATTGTGAATGTAGTATGATTTTCAATCAATAATTTATAGTATATATCTTTGGAGTATTCAACTTTTGTCACATTTATAAAATTATAGAATACTTTTAGCCCTATTCAATCGATCATTTATTGCCCTACCTATACCTGTTAGTTTTATATTTTCTATTATGATACATTCTGATGGGTCTTTATCGGCAAGTCGCATTATTGAAAAAAGCTGGTTGGCTATTTCATTTACATTGTAGTTGTCAGATAAAAAATATGAATATTTACTTGGGTGTTTGTTTTGTTTTTCATAGTACAAGATGGAGCAGATTTTTTTGGGATTATCATTAAGGTATTTTGATATAGATTTAACAATATACAGAGGTTTTTGAGTAGAATAGTGTTTCTCTAGCTGCCCAGGTGTTTTTGCTATTTCATGTTTAGATAGTGAAATTTGAAGTCCTGTTTGATTTGAAATATCTTCTCTTGACACTCCACCTTCTCGGAGAATTTTATATTTACCATTATCTATTGATACAATGGTGCTTTCAATTCCAATCTTACAATTACCTCCATCTAAGATATATTTGATTTTATTACCTATTCCATGGCTTACATGGATGGGAGATGTAGGACTTACAGTGTTAGAAATATTTGCACTAGGGGCTGCTATGGGAAAGTTAATACAATTTAATAGTTCAAGTGTAAGGGGATGGTTAGGCACTCTTAGGACAACATCAGAGGATCCTGCAGTTACAATATCAGGGACAATATTTTTTTTGGGTAAAAGAATACTTAATGACCCAGGCCAAAATTTATTAGCTATTTTCTCAGCTTCCAATGGAAAATGAGTTACATATTGTTTTGCTACCTCCAAATTAGGTGCATGTAATATTAGGGGATTAAAATTCGGTCGATTCTTTACGCGATAGATTTCAGCTATTGCTTCTGGATCTAAAGCATTAGCAGCGAGTCCATAAACAGTTTCTGTAGGTATAGCAACCAATTTTCCTTTTTTAAGTAAATGAGCTGCAAGTGCAACATCATTTCCTATCATGAAGAGTTTCTTTTTAGATCAAATTTGTCAATTTTATTGTAAAGATGGCTTCGCTGAATATCAATTTCAGCGGACGTTTTAGCTACATTCCAGTTGTTCTTTTTCAGTTTTGCATCAATAAACATTTTTTCAGCGTAGTCTTTAAAATCTTGGAAACGATTAAATTCATTAATAGCATCAATGGTTCCTGGTTTTTTCTTTCCGTTATTAGCGTATAATTGAATATCTTCCTCTGTGATTTTTTCGTCACAAAGTATAACTAATCGCTCGATGATATTTCTTAACTCACGGATATTTCCACTCCAGTATATGTTTTTGAGTCCTTGCATGGCACCTGCAGTGATATGTTTATTATTAATGCCATTATCTTGACAGATATCTAACATAAATTTTTCTGCAAGAATGGGAATATCATCAACACGTTCATTAAGTGTTGGTATATGGACTACTATAACTGATATACGGTGATAAAGATCCTCTCTGAAATTACCATCTTCAATTTCTTGCATCAAGTCTTTATTGGTGGCAGCAATAATCCTAACATCTACTTCAATATCTTTTTCACCACCAACTCGAGTTATTTTATTCTCTTGAAGAGCTCTAAGAACCTTTGCTTGAGCAGCAATACTCATATCTCCAATTTCATCAAGAAATAGGGTGCCACCTGATGCTTTTTCGAATTTTCCAAGTTTCTGTTTAATAGCAGAAGTGAATGAGCCTTTCTCGTGACCAAATAATTCACTCTCAATAAGCTCTCCTGGAATTGCAGCACAGTTTACCTCAATAATAGGTTTTTCTGCTCGGTTGCTTTTTTCGTGCATCCATCTAGCAACTAATTCTTTACCTGTACCATTCTCGCCAGTGATTAAAACTCTTGCGTCAGTGGGGGCTACTTTTTCAATGGTTTTTTTAATTTTTTTAATACTTGGCGAGTCTCCAAGTATTTCACGTGTCTTGGTAATTTGACGCTTTAGGACCTTGGTTTCGATAACCAAGTTGTTTTTATCTACAGCATTTCTAACTGTGATTAATAGTTTGTTGAGATCAGGTGGTTTATTGATGAAATCAAAAGCTCCTTTTTTAGTAGCTTCAATAGCTGTTTCCATTGTGCCATGACCTGATATCATAATAAATGGAAGTTCTGGTGCAATAGTTTTAGCTTTTTCTAAAACTTCAATGCCATCTAATTTTGGCATTTTAATATCTGATAAGACAGCATCATAATTATATTTTTTGATGAGAGCTAATGCTTTTTCTCCATCTTTAGCTTCCTCTATCTCATAACCTTCATACTCCAATATTTCTCGGAGTGTTTCTCTGATACTTTTTTCGTCATCTACGATTAATATTCTTGCCATGTAGTTCAAGTCTTTATTTTACTATTATAAAAGTGGCAAAACTATAAGCCGGGTTCTGTCTTTTCGCCGAGGCGAATGAGCTTATCATTTATCTATGCAACCTACCCTCTACAGCAATTAGAAACCTAACACTAGGACGAGTAGCCCTAAATCTGTAGTATACTTGGTTTTACAACATGCAAGGTTTGTACGATAAGAATATTGCTATTCAAACCTGTGAGCTCTTACCTCACTTTTTCACCCTTATTCGTCTAAACGAACGGTTATTTTCTGTTACACTTTCTGTTATCTTAGTTTTACAACTAAAATACCCTTTGTTTTCAAAGGTGCATTACTCTGTGTTGCCCGGACTTTCCTCAGCTATGAAACATACCCGCGATAAGCCGTTTTGCCACTACAAATGTACAGTTTTTTAAACGCTTATTTTATGCTAGTGTTATTCACGGAATATGAACAGCGAAAATATGCTTAATGATTGATTGGTTTTTAATGATAAATCTAATCCACAACAATCTTATAATTTGTTATTAAGATTGTATTAAACTAGACACACAAAGGTTGTTTCTTTGCAAGTATAGAATGTAAAAACGTACATGACACTTATTAAATCAATTTCAGGAATACGCGGTACTATTGGTGGATCAGAAGACCAGGGTTTAACTCCGCTTGATATTGTAAAATACACTACAGCTTATGCCGATACTGTCATTACAGGTGACAATAAGAAAATAGTTGTTGGTCGAGATGCTCGTATATCTGGATTAATGGTTAATCAATTGGTCTGTGGTACTCTAATGAGCAAAGGGATTGATGTTGTAGATCTTGACTTAAGTACGACTCCAACTGTTGAAATGGCAGTAGTTAAAGAGAGGGCTGCAGGAGGAATTATTTTAACCGCAAGTCATAATCCAAAACAATGGAATGCTCTTAAATTACTAAATAGTAAGGGAGAGTTTATTTCAGAGAAAATGGGCAATAAAATCATTCAAAAGGTAAAAGATTCTGATTTTGAATTTAATGGTGTTGATTCCTTAGGAAGCTATCACTTAGAAAGTGGTTACATCGATTGGCATATTGATGAAATACTAAAGCTTTCTATTGTGGATACTTCTATTATTCGTAAAAAAAATTTTACTGTTGTTGTTGATGCAGTAAACTCTACCGGAGGTATAGCTGTTCCAAAATTACTTAAAAAATTAGGTGTAGCTAATGTGATTGAAATCTTCTGCGAACCTACTGGAAAGTTCCCACATAACCCTGAACCGTTACCAGAGCATCTTACTGATTTATCTGCTGAAGTAGTTAGAAATAATGCTGATTTAGGAATTATTGTAGATCCAGATGTAGATCGATTAGCTTTTGTTAATGAAAATGGTGACGTGTTTGGAGAGGAATACACGTTGGTTGCTGTTGCAGACTATGTGTTAAGCCAAATCAAAGGAAATACAGTGTCTAATTTGTCGAGTACTCGTGCTTTAAGAGACGTTACAGAAAAACGAGGAGGAATATATCATGCAAGTGCAGTAGGAGAGGTTAATGTTGTTAAAATGATGAAGAAGACAAGTGCTGTTATTGGTGGTGAAGGGAATGGTGGTATAATCTTACCTGAACTTCACTATGGAAGGGATGCTCTTGTTGGAGTTGCACTTTTTTTAACACATTTAGCGAGAGAAAATAGACCTATGAGTCATTTGAAAGCTAGTTATCCTAATTATATAATCAGTAAAAATAAAATTCAATTGACTCCAGAAATTGATGTTGATTTGATTTTAGATCGTCTCAAAGAAAAATATAAGAATCAACCTATAAATACGGTAGATGGTGTTAAAATTGAGTTTGATACTGAATGGGTTCACTTAAGAAAGTCAAATACTGAGCCAATAATAAGAATATATGCTGAGGGAAACACTCTAAGTGTGGCAGACAGTCTTGTAAACAAAATTAAATCAGATATTAAAGAACTCACTTCTTGACAATCTTATAGTTATTATTACTATATCTAAATCCACTATATTTGTAAGAACCTTGATTGTCAAAAAGAAATTTAATCTTTTTTGCTTGCTCATATTTCTTTTGCTAACAACTAGAAATTACGGTCAATCATACTTTGCCAATGGAAATGCAAGGTCTTTAGGTGGTGATTGTTATCTACTTACTAGTGCTTTAGATTGGCAATTGGGCTCGGTTTGGTATGCAGATCCAATTGATTTATCTAAGGATTTTGATTTAGAATTTTATTTAAATTTTGGGAATAAAGACGTATCAGGTGCAGATGGTATTGTCTTTGTAATGCAGGATGTTAGTAATAAAGCAATTGGAAAGTCAGGAGGTGGGCTAGGATTTGAGGGTTTTTCTCCAAGTTTTGGCGTAGAGTTCGATGACTTCAATAATGAAAATATGGGTGATTTAGCAAGTGATCATATTGCAATTTTAAAAAATGGAAGTGTTGATCATCGAAGTTCAAATAGTATCAGCCCTCCGGTAACTGCAATATCTGGTGGGGGTAACATTGAGGATGGACTAGATCATTTTGTAAGAATAGTTTGGGTTGAAAATACAAAAGAGTTTCAGGTTTGGTTTGATTGTAAATTGAGACAACGAATTTTCTATGATATTCAAAACAATATATTCAATGGTAATAATTTAGTTTATTGGGGATTTACTTCATCTACAGGCGGCTTGAATAATCTTCAATCTGTATGTTTACGAGATGATATATTAGTTGATGATACAATAACCTTGTGTAAAGGTGAATCAATCCTGCTTAATGCAAAAGAAAGTAAAAATAACTTTTATACATGGTCACCTGATCTATACTTAGATGATAATTCAATTCGGAAACCGTCTTGTTCTACTTCCGAGCCTATTACTTATTACGTGGAGTATAAAGATCTATGCGATAATACTTTTATGGACACCTTATTTGTTGATGTAGATCAACCTTTTTTAATTGAAGATTTTTCGGACACATTGCTGTGTAATGGTTCTGGTTATTCATTTGATTTCACCTCAAAATATGACTCAGTTTATTGGAATAGTGGTTCTCGAAATAAAAAAATAACCTGGGTAGCTGAAGGAGAGTACGTAATTAGGGCGTGGCAGGGCGTATGTTATGATGATGATACATTTAATATTACTTCAAGTAAGAATCCTGAAATCAAGTTTTCGGGTGATACAATATTTTGTGAGGGAGATTCAACGCTTTTGAGCCTTGATATCAATCCAAGCGATGCGGTATATCAGTGGGAGGACGGATTTTCAAGTTTATCTAGATATTTCAGTTCCACAGATGATGTTCTAGTAGTAGCGAAGAATGTCTGTGACTCTATTACTCAAACATATTCAATACGTAAAATTATCTTGAAAGAGTTTTCTCTTGGCAATGACACAGTCCTATGTCTTGGAGATACACTATCTATTGGGCCTGTAATACAAAATACAATTGACTATCAATGGAGTAATGGTAGTAACATGTCAAGAATTGATATAACTGAAGCAGGAACTTATATCCTTAAAATTGGTAAAGAAAGCAAATGCTATCAGTCAGATACAATCATAGTTAATGATTTAGATATTCCATTATTAGAAAATCTTGAAGACATTATTTTATGTAAAAATGAGAAAATTGAGGTATTTATTCCAGATGTTAATGGGGAAGTAATATGGAATAATCAAGAAATTGGAGAGTCTTTTACTTTAGAAAATATTGATGGTAGCGTAGATGTTAAGATGACTAATATGTGTGGAGAGGATAGTATCTCTTTTAATGTTAAGCTATTAGATTGTCATTGTGACATATTTTATCCAAATGCGTTTACTCCAAATGAGGATAATTTAAATGACAATTTCAGACCTAAACTAGACTGTCCTAAACTTTATAAATTTAAATTGCAAATTTATAATCGATGGGGAGAGTTAATTTTTGAAAGCAAAGATATTAATGAATCTTGGAACGGTAGATTCCTAAATGTTGAGTGCCAGGATGGTGTGTATTTCTGGACTTCAAATTGGAAAGGGATTATCAATGGAAACATCCAGAAACAAACCTCTAGTGGAATTGTAAATTTAATAAGGTAAAGGTTGTCACTAAATGCTGTGAGAGACTTTTTTGTTTAATAGTGTGACTAATTATTCTTCAGTTTTTTCCACCTGAACTTTGACTGATGATTTTTTTTCTAAATCGGATTTCTTCTTTGGTGCAGTTTTTTTAGCTTTCGAGGGTTCGTTATTTATAGTTGATAGGACATTCATTACTTCACCTACAACAACGCCAGATTCTTTTTTGTTGGGGGATTCTACAGTGGATTTACTTCTTAATCTTTTAATAGTATTAACTCTAACTTTTGCTACAGTTTTATTTTTTCTACCTTTTCTTTCCAATCGTGTTACTCCCATTGCTAAAAATTTGTGCAAATGTAATACATTTACACTTGATATTTAATCATGATTCGAAAAAAAATAAGTAATTATATACCATCTTTTTTTTATTCATATAACACAAATGCTCCTTTTAAGGATTGCACAATGTGTGGTGAGCCTTTGCTTGATTTTTCACTTTACTTCATCGAAAAGGTTTTTAAACAAAATATGGTGTTAAATATTTCAGAAATAGTATATGAGTATGCTATCTGTGAATCCTGTGCAAATTCAATGTCTAATGAAATTAGTAATGATAGTAAGGCAGCCATTACACATTTATATGAAACTTACAGTGAGAATTTACTTCGTAAGCTCGATTATCTTCATAGAACTGAGAAGTATTCCATTGATAGTTGGGTAGATCGTTGTTCAATGACAGGAAAAGAGATAAGGCTATGCAACGAATATGCTGTAAATGGTATCATAGAAAATGGTGGTTTGGTTTATGAATACACACCAATTGTAATCTCAGACGATTTTGTTAAAAAAATACAAGATGTATTATCTGCTGAAACTAAAGAAACTTTTGATGATTTCAAAAAACAAATCACAGATGGAATTCCATCTGTTGATGATTTAATTTTTTCACCTACACCAGGTTTAATTTAGATTTATCATATAAAAAAAATCCTCTTTCGGATAAGAGGACTTTTTAGTTGGGTTATTTAAAACTTTTATATTGATTAATCAATGATTGTTACTTTCTTACTAGTTATTGAGTTACCAGCCTTAATTGTGTATACATACATTCCTGCATCTAAATTGCTGATATTAACGTCAGTTTTGTGTTCGCCACTTGTGAAGTAATCATTTGCAATTTCTTTTACTTTATTGCCAAGTAAATCATATAATTCAATGGTAACATTACTAGCGTTAATTAAATTAAAGTCTGCTTTTAGATTCTCGCTTTTACGAACTGGATTTGGATAAAGGCCAAAAGTGATATTGTTATTAAGTTCTTCAGTTCCAAGTGCATCAGTGGAAATATGTACAGCATAGTTAACATATCTATCTTGGAAATAGGCATTTCCGGGAACCGCATTTTCCCATCCATTAAGACTTCCACCATATCCAACTACACCGCCAACCCACCAGGAATTGTTACAATATTCTGTTTGCGGAACCATAACAGAATTATTTTGGTAAAAACTGTGTCCAAAGTAATTGACTTTATTATAAATTTCAGAGCCATCTCTTGATTCCATAGTATCACCAAATTCATATGGAACCATGGTTGCAAATGACATACTAAATCCAAAAACATTTTTAAATTCAAGGTTTGTTCTGGCAGCATCAGAATCTATATTGAATCCATTTGGCAAAGGTATTGTACGTGCTCTTGATCCCCAGCCCTCAGATGAAGGTCTTGAAGTTGTATCTTCAATTGTAAGAGGAATACGCACTTCATATGCTGTATTGTTTGAACCATGAAGGCTAGGAGTCCAATTATCTGGTACCATAAATAAATTTGGTTCTTCACCGGTTGGCGTAAATCCTCCACTTCTTAAGTTATCAAACTTAAAAAATTGAACAATTAATGTATCAACAACATCAGTCATAGTTCCATTTATATCAATTTCATCTACATATCTAACATATATATATGGGAAATAAAGTGAATCAACCGTGTATTGATTATATCTAGACAATATAATATTATCATCAGATAATTCTAAGTTAGGATCATTAGGAGTGAATGCTGCACCGACTGAGTTCCATGGATAATGGTTGGCAGTACCGTCAGAATTAACAAATTTTGCTGCAGTATCTTGAAATAAGAAGCTAACGTAACGATCAAGCGCTGTTAACTGAGAAATAGCATCAACAGGAAATTTCCAGTTGCTGTAATTGGCTTTAAGTTTTAAATTTTCATTTTGAAGTTGCTGAGAAATAATTTCTTTACCTTTAAAATCATTAGATTTAACTTCAGTTTGTGCATTTACGTAAAAAAATGTATTACTCATAAATAGAGCAACCATTACAAGTTTGTGTAGTACTTTAATCATTGTTTAATTATATTTAATAATAATTTCAAATTTAAGTTAATTTATTAAAATTTAATCAATATAACTTAATAATAAATTATAACTGATTTATATGTCACCTGCCATAGGTCGTATAGTAATCTCCTCCATTACTGTTGTGTCTGAAAGTTCGTAAGCTGTCCAAATTAGTTTTGCAATTGATTCTGGTTCGCTGAATCGATTTTTGGGTAAATCTGTACCAGCCCAGGAATTGGTTAGTGTTGCTCCGGGCATAACAGCACTTACTTTGATTCCATCTTCTTTTAATTCTTCCCTTAGTACTTTTGTAAAACCCAATTGTGCATATTTACTGATGCAGTAAGAACCGCCATTTAAGTATGGTATAACACTGGCAGTCGAACAAATATTAAAGATATAGGGTTTTTTTGATGGTTTGATTGCATCAATAGTTTTTCTTGTTAAGTGATAAGTAGATGCTAAGTTGGTATCTATCTGTTTTTCAAAACACCCTTCTTCTTCATCCATGAGTTTCCCGGGCATAAACACACCCACATTATTAACTAAAATGTCTATTACATCTTCTTTAGCTCTAACATAGTTTGCAAATTGGATGACCCCTTTTTTAGTGGAGAGATCAGCGGCGAATTGATAAAGATTAGGATGCTTAAAGTTAGGATCAACAGTTCTTGCTGAGGTGTATACTTTAAATCTTTTAGTCAATAAAATTTGACATAAAGCCTTACCAATACCTTTAGTTCCTCCACTGATTATTGCTACTTTCATGGTTAAAATATTTTGACAAATGTATGTACAAATGATTTTGTATGATGATGCTTTGTTAAGTTTTTCATAAGCTGTGGACTATTTCATTCGAATAAAATATAGATGTATGTATCTTTACACCCATTATGATATTCTTTTATCACTTTGGGAATTACATCCTTTTTATCAAAGGGATGTTTTCTAAACCAGAAAAATTATCCGTATATATTGATAGAACAATTACCGAAATGAATAACATTGGTGTAGGTTCTCTATCAATTGTGGTAATTATTGCTGTTTTTCAAGGTGCTGTGACCACTTTACAAATTGCATATCAACTCATTTCACCATTAATTGCTAAGCCAGTTATCGGTTCAATTGTTAGTGATTCTTCAATGCTTGAGTTAGCACCAACCATTACATGTCTTGTCTTGGCTGGTAAAGTGGGCTCTCATATTGCATCTGAAATCGGAACTATGCGTGTTAGCGAGCAAATAGACGCCCTAGAAGTAATGGGAATTAATTCTAGTGGATATCTTGCCTTGCCTAAAATTATTGCTGGTTTGATTATGATACCATTACTAGTTATCATTTCAATTTTTTTAAGTAATCTAGGGGGAATAATAGCAGGTGAGGCCTCAGGTATTTTAACTTATGAAGAGTATTTTCAGGGTGCTCGAGAATCTTTTTTGCCGTTTAATCTTTTGTTTTCATTAATTAAGGCATTTACCTATGCATTTATTATAACATCGGTATCTGCTTTTCAAGGTTACACTACAAATGGGGGAGCACTTGAGGTAGGTTCTAGTAGTACAAAAGCAGTTGTCTATAGTGCTGTAGCCATTTTATTTTCAGATTATCTTTTAGCTCAAATATTACTATGATAGAATTAATAAATGTTTCAAAAACGTTTGATGGGGTTGAGGTATTGAATAATATATCAACAAAATTCGAAACTGGTAAAGTGAATCTTGTTATTGGTAGTAGTGGACATGGAAAGAGTGTAATGATGAAATGTATGGTTGGTTTATTAAAGCCTTCCTCTGGAAATGTTATGTATGATAATCGTGATTTTACAAATTTAGAGTATTCACAACTTCGTGAAGTTCGAAAAGAGATTGGAATGCTTTTTCAAGGTAATGCTCTTTTTGACTCGCTAACCGTAGAACAAAACGTAGAGTTTACACTAAAAATGTTTACTTCAATGAATCCAGTTGAAAGAAAAGATAGAGTAGATTTCTGTCTTGAACAGGTCGAAATGGAAGGAATTAATAATAAGTTTCCTGCTGAAATAAGTGGGGGTATGAAAAAACGTGTAGGTATCGCTAGAGCAATTGCTCTTGATATCAAATATTTATTTTGCGACGAACCAAACTCAGGTTTAGATCCAGTAACATCTCGTGTTATTGATGAACTACTAAAAAGTATCACAGAAGAATTTAACATAACAACCATAATCAACACTCATGACATGAAAACAGTGTTTGATATTGGTAATGATGTCATTTTTATTTACAAAGGGAAAAAAGAATGGAGTGGTAAAGTGAGAGATATTCATTCCAGTAACAACGAAATGCTTACAAACTTTATTAAAGCATCCTACTTCGATTAATTATCAACAACAAAATTTAACATGAAAAAAATAATATTATTATATCTAACAGCAATTTTTTTATTTTCTTTTAGGTCTGATTCATTTGAAGAAGGTATGTTTCCCATGAGTCAACTTAATTCACTAGATTTAAAAAATGCGGGTTTAGAAATTTCAACAAGCGACATTTACAACGAATCAAAACCTGCTTTAGTGAATGCGTTGGTTCGTCTTGGTGGATGTACAGGTTCATTTATCTCGAATTCAGGGCTTATTATAACAAACCATCATTGTGTTTTTAGTTCTGTTGCTTCAGTGAGCTCATCGGATAATAATTATTTAGAGAATGGATTTTATGCTTCAGACAAAGTAGATGAAATCAAGACCTCTTTACCATGCAAGATCACAATATCGTACCAAGATGTTTCTGAGTCGGTTTTATTAGGTGTCAAGACAAGCACACCTGCCTTAGAGAAAAAAGAAATTATTGCAAAAAATAGACAATTAATAATTGATCGAAAACAAAAATCTCATCCAAATTTAACTCCTGAAATATCTGAAATGATGGTTGGCAAGTCATATACTTTGTTTTTATACAAGACATTGAGTGATGTAAGATTAGTTTATGTCCCACCAAAAAATATTGGTAAATTTGGTGGTGAGACTGATAACTGGGAATGGCCTAGACATAATGGTGATTTTTCAATTGTTCGTGCCTACGAAAATGGATCGCCATATATCCCAAAAAAACATCTAAAGGTTAATCCCTCAGGTACTTCCGAGGGAGATTTTACTTTTATACTGGGATATCCAGGAAGAACTTATAGAAACCAAACTGCTCAATTTCTAGACTATCAAAATAGTTATGTTTTACCCATCATAGCTGATTGGTATGATTTTCAGATTAAAGCGATTAAAGATTTTGCTGGAAATGACGTAGACATGAAGTTAAGGTATAGTGGAAGATTGGCAAGTTTAAATAATACTTCAAAAAACTTTAAGGGAAAGATTCAAGGTCTCCAACTTACAGATGTGATTACTCAAAAATATAACAATCAAAAAAAATTAGCTGAATTTGCTATGAACAACTCATCATTTAAAAACTATCAATCGTTGTTTCAAAAAAACAAGGAATTATATGAAAGAAAATTCGCTTTGGCAAGAGATTATATTTATCTAAACCAATTGTATAGAAATGGTATTTTCAGTGGAGCTGCATTTACTCAAATTAATAACGAAAATATCCAATCATTAGCAAAAGACGAATGCTTCTCATATTTGGAGAAAAATTCGTCTAAAATACTCAAACAATTATCCTCATACCGTGGATTAGAATCTAAGTTATCACTTGAAAAGAAACTTTTTTCAGAGCTATTATATCAGCTTTCCTTAAGTAATTTATCAGAAATCAAATTTCTCTTTGATCATAAGTTCTATTCAGGTTACAATGATTCTCGGAAGTCTGCTTACAAATTTGCTGAGATGTTATGGGAGAGTTCCAAATTAAGAAGAATCCAAAAAAATAATAGTTTGATGGATAATGATTTAGGGAAGTTTTTGAAAACAAATGACGAATTGATTGCTTTTGCTGCAAGAGTTAATCGAGTATTTAGAGGCATGCAAAAAGAGATGATTCGTGTGAATGCAGAGATTGATGTTATTATTCCCCGTTTTAATGATATTGAAATGGAAATGAAAGGTGGAAGTTTTATTCCTGATGCAAATGGCACATTAAGATTTACTTACGGCTATATAAGAGGATACGAACCAGAAGATGCAGTAATAGCTAGTCCATATACAACTGTGAATGGAATACTTGAAAAAACAGAGGGTTCGTCAAATACCGATTATTTTCTTCAATCTGAGTTTGTGCAAAAGATGAAAACGATTGAACCTGCAGATGTTCTTAAAAGTAACGTAAATGGAAGTGTTGTGGTAGGGCTATTATACAATATGGATACTACAGGTGGAAATAGTGGAAGTCCAATTATGGATAGTAAAGGAAGACTTGTGGGAGTTAATTTTGATAGAGCATATACTGCTACAATTAATGATTACGCTTGGAACGAAAGTTATAGTAGGTCTATCGGAGTTGATATCCGTTATGTGTTATACATTATGAAATATTTTGGTCAAGCTGATGAAGTTTTAGACGAAATGGGGGTGAAGCTTTAATTATCTTAAAACGTCATTGCTCACGCCTGTAAAGCTGAATCCTCCATCATGAAATAGGTTTTGCATTGTAACCATTTTAGTGAGGTCAGAAAATAACGATATACAGTAGTCTGCACAGGTATCTGCATCTGCATTTCCCAATGGTGACATTTTTGAAGCAAAACTCATAAAATCGTCAAACCCTTTTACACCACTACCAGCAGTAGTTATAGTAGGAGATTGAGAGATGGTATTAATTCTAACTTTAGACTTTTTCCCATAGTGATAACCAAAGTTTCGAGCAATACTTTCTAAAATTGCTTTACTCTCAGCCATTTCACTATAATCGGGGAAAATACGTTGTGCTGCAATGTATGTAAGCCCTAAAATAGAACCCCAATTATTGATTGCATCTGCTTGATAACATGCCTGAATCATTTTGTGAAATGATAGTGCTGATATATCATAGGTTTTGTGAGTCCAATCATATTTGAGATTTGTATAATCTCTCCCTTTACGAACATTTAAACTCATTCCTATTGAATGTAAAAGGAAATCGAATTTACCACCAAAATTTGCCTTAGATTTTTCAATTAATTCTATAACTTGTTCATTATCTGTAACATCGCATGGTATTATTGGTGCGTTGATTTTGTCAGATAGCTCATTTATTGCTCCCATACGCATAGCTATTGGTGCATTAGTAAGTATAATTTCTGCACCTTGTTCAACACATTTTTCAGCTACTTTCCATGCTATTGAATTTTTATCTAGTGCTCCAGATATAATTCCTTTTTTCCCTTTTAATAAATTATTAGCCATATTTCAATTGATTTACCGTGCAATGTTAAAATAAATTAAATCGTAAAAAAAGTGTCTTTATTGGAAAAAAATTAATTGAGAAACTTAAATCACTAAATTGATTTTCATAATTGAGTACATTTGTAATTATCAATATAGTCGTAAATTTTGAATTCAATCGAGAATACATTAAATGAAGTACTGAATGGTGATAGATTATTCTTATTCGCTGGACCATGTGCTGTTGAAAATGAAAAAATCACTATGCAAACTGCGGAGTACTTGAAAAAAGTCACTGATAAACTGGACATTCCGTTTGTATTTAAATCCTCTTACAGGAAGGCTAATAGAACCAACGCATCCTCATTTACTGGTATAGGCGATGATAAAGCATTAAAGTTACTTGGAAAGGTTCGAGCAACATTTGAAATCCCAATAGTTACAGATATTCATGAAAGTAAAGAAGCTGAAATTGCAGCTGAATATGCAGATGTTCTTCAAATACCTGCATTCTTATTCCGTCAAACAGAACTTTTACAAGCTGGTGCAAAAACTGGAAAGCTAGTAAATATAAAAAAAGGACAATTTGCAGCCGCTGAGTCAATGAAATTTGCTGCTCAAAAGTTAGTAGATGCAGCTAATCCCAAAGTTCTTTTAACTGAGCGAGGAAATATGTTTGGATATGGCGATATGGTTGTTGACTACAGAAATATAGTTTGGATGAAAGAAATGGGTTATCCGGTTATGATGGACTGTACGCATTCACTACAACAACCAAATAACGGTTCTGGTGTTACTGGAGGATTACCCCAACTTATTGAACCACTCGCAAAAGCAGCAGTATCAGTTGGTGTTGATGGTCTTTTTATCGAGACTCACCCTGATCCAAGTTCTGCTTTAAGTGACGGTGCCAATATGCTTCCTCTTCATAAAATTGAAAATCTTTTAAAAAAATTACTCAAATTACGAGCTGCATTGTAAGATTTAAATCAGATTTTGTATAAAAATGATGTTCATTTATAATTAGATTAAATACTTTCGTATCAATTTAAGAAAAATACTTATGTCATTATATATCAACGAAATAGTATCTGTAGCTGGTAAGCCTGGTCTTCAAAAACTTATTGGAAAAAGAACAAATGGACTAATTGTTGAGTCTTTAAACGGAGATAAAAAACGTTTTCCTACGTCACTCACTCAAAAAGTTTCGTTTTTAAGTGATATTTCAATGTATACTTATGATGGAGACATAAAATTGGAAGATGTTCTCAAGACTCTTCATCAAAAAGTAGAGGGAGGTCTTGAATTGATCAGTAAGAAAAATAGCAGTCAGGAAATTAAATCATTTTTTAGACAAATAGTTGATGATTACGATGAAGATCAAGTGTATAATTCTGATATTGTCAAACTGGTAAGTTGGTATCGACTCTTAAAGGATCAACTGGATTTTAATCAATTGACCGAGCCCGATAATGACAAAAAAGTGAAAGATGCTATGAAATCAAATGCTAAAGTGAATGTTAAAAAGCCAGTTACTAAACATACTTCTAAAGCTCAAAATAAGGCAAAGGGTGGTATCAAAAAAAGTGGTAATCTAAAAGCAGGTTAGTTCCTTACCAACTTTAATGCTTCGCCATTGGTCTGTATGAAAAAATTATATCAACTGCCTAGGGTATTAATGGTGTTTCAGTCATATTTGATCCAAATGCCTCCAATCAAGAAAAATGCACCAACTGTATTGGCATATAAGCTCCTTTTAACTTTAACAATCTTTGCTGCAAAAAAATGCACCCAAAAGTGTACCTAAAGCACTTATAAAAAAAGGTATTACATTTTTTTTTGTTAGAATAAATGAATATTGTTACTTAATGAATTAACTTTTTAGGGATCAATAAATGCGGTCAATAGTATCATATTATCATTTATTAATATTATACTCATATTGATCATGCTCCAGATAATTAACCCAAGTTTTAGGTAAATAATATTTTGAATTTTAGATTTAATAATATGTAATTTCACAGAATTGGAAAAAACCTATTTAATATAGGCACTTTTTAAATTAAGGTGATTGAGCGGGTTTATCTCAACCTGTTTTACCTTTTTATTTTTTAACCAAACACTCTGATCATAATAAAGCAATATGAATGGCTGATCGTTGCGTAGTTTATTTTCCAATTTTGATATAAGTTTTCCTATTTTAAAAATATCTGAAGTATTAATTAAACTATCGTAAGCGATATCAAAATCAGTGTTTGAATATCGTGTGTAGTTTGGGCCATTTGGAGCTTTATTAGGTCCAAAAAAACATGCCATGTAATTTTCTCCATCGGGATAATCTGCAATCCAGCTACTTCTAAAAAAAGTAAGTTCACCTGCAGATTTTTGTTGTTTAAGAAGACTTGATGGAATAACATCAATTTTGATATCTATACCTATTTCCGCACAATTATTCTGAACTAAAATACATAAATCTAAGTAATTTGATGTTGTAGTAAGTTTTATGGATTCCCCATTTTCAACGCCTGATGCTTCTAAGTACTTTCTAGCTAAATCAAGATTATATCCAGGGTTATCGTAATTTACGTGATTCGGTAAACCAAGAGGAATAAAACCTCCATTGGCTGGTGTTCCTATTCCGTTTCGTAGATAATTTACCATAGCATTTCGGTCAATACAATAATTTATTGCCTTACGATAATTTATATTATGAACTGGAGAGGACTTATCATCCATATTAAATGCAAGATACTCCGTATTTAAAAAAGGACTTATTTTTAAATCAAACATATTTGAGTACTTTTTATTAAGCTCTCTATCAGCAGATATAATTTCGTCTTTAAACGAACTTTCTATGCCCGTGAATAGATCTAAATTTCCCTGAATGAATTCTAATAGTTCAGTCTGTTTACT
>MDTG01348865.1_pt1 | contig 19084 bp, 17 predicted proteins | sample 811421 | NCBI WGS metagenome assembly MDTG01 (sample SAMN05326645, study PRJNA326480) | marine metagenome | isolation source: seawater | place: Pacific Ocean: South East | collected 2011
ATAGATAAATAATTATAAAATGATTTAAGTTTAATACTTAAAAAATAATTATTATATGAAATTATAAATGAGCGAAGATAAAAAACAAGATTTCCTTGAAGTAGACGATCAAATTGCTGGTCAGAATTATGTGTGCTTATCTTTTGTATCACCGGAGTCACTAATTCAAGATAAATCCGCATTTAATTGTGCTAAGTTTTTACAGTCTTACTGTAAAGATAAAAATTTAAAGTTTGATGATGTTTATAATCAGTATAAGGACTTTACTTACAAATATGAAGATCAGCTTCAAAGAGATTTTGATGAAAAGAATAACTTTCAGACGAGCTTAAGGGGAGTTAAAGTGAGGGGTGTCTTTGATACTAGAGAAGCAGCGGATGCCCGGGCAAAGAAATTATCCACAACTGATACTTCATTTCATGTTTTTATTGGTCAGGTGGGTTATTGGTTACCATGGGACCCTAACGCAGATAAGGTCGCCGATGAAGTATTCCAAAACAGCCAACTCAATGATATGATGGACAAATATCAACAGAATAATGTGAACCGTGATATATTTTATGAAGAACAAAAAAGAGAAAAGGTTAAGGCTGCTCGCGAGGAAGCTGCGAAAAAAATGCAGGAAGAGAATAAAAATGCTGAGGAGACAATTTATGATTTAGAGCCTTCCCCAGAACCAGAAACGGATTTAGAACCAGAACCAGAAACGGATTTAGAACCAGAACCAGAAACGGAATCATCTCCTGAACCGGAAACTAATTTAGAGACATTTGTAGAGCAACCGGATTTAAAACCTGAAAAGATTGATGAAGATCTCAAATCAACTCTTGAGGAGAAGGATCCGTGGCTTCGCCAAAAAGAAGAATCCAGTCAAAAAGAATAAATAATTAATTATATAATGTTAAAATCATTTCTAACTTTAGGATGTATTATGTTTATGGTATTATTTGTTTACAGTTATAAAATGAGACAAAGAATTTATAATAATAATATTTCATGTAAAGTTATCTTTTTACCGAAAAAAGATAAAATTCATACAGAAGAAGAGGAGCCAGAGATAAGAGAAAGTGAATTAAGAAAATATAATCTAAGGGAAAATTCATATCAAAAAAAATAAATTAGATAATATATGAAACTTACTTTGTTAATGTTTGTTGTGGGTTTATTAATGGTAGTTGCTGGATATGTTCAAGAATTAGATCCTCAGTGTAATAATACTACTGAAGTACGGATATTACCAAGAAATGTTTATGATCAATTAATTGAAGATTCTATACTTTAATTATTCGCATACTCTATAATAAGTATATTCGCCACATTTATCACTTTTTCTTGTTATTTTACAAATATCTCCAGGTGCCAAACGAAGAAGTTTAGCCATTGGATCTTTTCGAAGGATAATTGGTAAATTATTAAGTTTTGTATTTGTAACTTTTAAAATACTATCTATTTCTTTTTTATCTCTTACACATTCGTGTTTTGGTACAGCCATATGCTTTCCAATATCAAATGTGAGTGTATTCAAATTAAACACGTGAATATTTTTAAAATGTTCGTTTCTAAGTTTTTTATCTCCTAATTTTTCATTTTCTTCAATAATATCATCGGTTAACTTATTAATTAAAAGATCTACTTGTCCTTTCTTATAGATATCTTCAATTGTTTTTTCAATATTTTCAGATATATTATCCGTAATAATTAAAATAATACTATCTTCTGGTTTAATTATTTCTTCTTTGTATAAATTTACCATTTTATCCCCACATGTTTTTGTCACCTTTAACATAGGCGAATTGATCTCCGGGAAATTATAATAAATAACGTGTAAGCTATGTGATGGTACTTTTTTGTGACTTAATTTCATATTTAGACCTGATGCCTTTCCAAAAGATATTTCAGTATTTAGAGCTTTGGATGTGTAAATTTTTTCAATTTCATCATTTGAATATTCTTGAATACTAGAAGTATCCCAATCTTCATTTAAATATTTTTTTAGTATATCTCTTGAAAGATTAATTTTGTGAATAAGATCCATTCTATTTAATACTAATAATTATATTTTTAAATCAAATTTTACTTAAAAACATAAGAGTATTTTTAAGTAAATGAGTTTAGTTATAAAACGTGTGTTAACATCCACTACATTTATTATAGGATCAATTATTTATATTAAATATTTAATGTCTGGCGATAGTGATATGAATACTAAAATGAATACTAAAATGAATACTAAAATAAGTACTAAAATAAGTAATAAAATTATTGATAAAGTGAGTAATAAAAAGGTTAAATTTAGTGATAATATAATTGATATTATCTTTTATAGCTATGATAATGATTTTGATAAATTATTGAATTATATTTATAATAAATTTTCTGATAAAATTAATAGTTTTTCTTATAATGAAGATAAGATATTTACATATAATGACTGGAAATACCGTAGTAGACAAAAGGGTGAACATGTTAAAATAAAAAAAATAATACCAGATGTTTTTGATTTTTCGATTCATCAAGAAATAGATAACAAAACCTATAAAATTGATTATAAATTGGAAAAAATATGCGACAATGACAATAATTTGATGAAATTTAAACAAGCACGTGATTGTTGTTCCGTTGACACTTTATTAAGTAAATTAACTATATCGTGTGAAAATAAAGATATTCTCCTTAAGATAATTGATACTTATAAAAAAGAAATAAAAGAAGAATTCGATAAATATAGAAAAGAATCAAAAGAAACAATACGTATTTATTATTATCAAAAAGATTTCTGGAATTTATTAGCTAAATCACCTAAAAGAGATATTAATACAGTTTATCTTAAAAAAGGAGAAAAAGAAACATTAATTCAAAAAGTTGAAGATTTTTTCTCAGAAGAAACAAGAGATATTTATCTTTCATATGGTATACCATATAAATGTGTTCATATGATTTATGGACCACCCGGAACAGGTAAAACAAGCCTAATTAAGTCTATCGCTTCACATTTTGATACTGATGTATTTATCTTACCAATTACGAAAGATATGCTCGATACTGATCTCGTGGGCGCATTTGGATATATTAATGATCAAGATTCAGATAAAAAAATAATTGTAATAGAAGATATTGATACCTTATTTGATGAAAGAAAAGAAGGTGATCAAAATAATGGAATCACATTACAGGGATTTTTGAATTGTTTGGACGGATTTACATGCATTGAGGGAACCATGCTATTTATTACGGCCAATAAACCCGAAGTATTGGATTATGCTTTAATTAGATCTTGTAGAGTTGATCATAAATTAAAATTAGATTATTCAGATAAGTACCAAATAAAAACGATGTTCTCAAAATTTTTACCCGATCAAGAACAATCTTTCGATCAATTTTATTCACTTATATCCCATAAAGATGTAACAACAGCCGCCCTCCAAGAATTCCTATTTTATAATAGAAGTTGCGAAAATATCCTTGATATTATTGATAAATTTTATGAAATATTGGAAAAAAATGACCCTAAATTTTTTGAGATCTTAAAAGAGGAGAATAAAAATTTTTATAGTTAGAATACTTATCTATTATGACAATCAATACAATAATCGTTAAACATTTCATTATCATCCGATAAATATTTTACAAATGTACGATTCATACAATCAAGAGTTTTACATAGAGGAGCTCCGCCAAAGTCCCTACACCCAGAACAATCACATTTCCCCCGAATGATAAATCTATCCGAATCAGAATTAATTGATTCTCTACATCTATTTGTATAGGGACTAGTTCCCGGGCCAGTCCAGTAATGCTTATTGTGACCATTTGAATTATTCTCTATTCTTTCATTACAAATCCAACACCATCGATGGTCTCCGCAGTAAATATAATTACAGCCATCTGGTTTAACTGTTTTAATGCCACAATGAGGGCATTTCTTAAATTCACCATCATTAAAATTTTCATCTCTACTTTTACAAACATTACAACGAAACATCTCTGGCTCTATTACTAGAAGTCCTCCCTCTCCATTACCACATTGTTTTGGGATATCGCATACTTGTAAATATCTCCATTCTGATCTACGAATTAGTTGTGTGTTTTTATTAAATTTTGGGGTACATTGAGTACATGATGAATAATACTTATCATTGCCTAATAGTTCTTCAAAATCGGGAGTTTTTTCATCAAGATAAATCTGCTTTTTAGATTCAATTACTTCTATAGTTTTCATATATTTGTTATGTAAATTTCTCATATAGTTCTTATTATAAAGAAGACTTTGTTTATATTCTTTAGTATTTCTCCATAATTCTCCAAGTGATTCAGACTTGTAGTTCATATTATTCTTATTAATATTCCACGAAGATTTAACTCTATCTATTAGAAACCATGAACAATATTCAATTGGAAAGCTAATATTACAATAAGGGCAATTGATTGGTTTGAAAACTTTATCCTTAATGATAGTTTTGAATGTTTTTGCCAAACATTTCTCACATATTGGTTTATTACAACAAGGGGAAAACTCAAAATTTTGGCTTTCTTCGCAACATATCATACATATACACTCTTCTGATAGAACCCTAAATCTATCTCTCTTTGTTGTATTTATGAAAGTTTTGAATATCATAAATTGATATTCAGGATTAAGTATTTTATCACATAATTTAATAGCATCTCCGATAGTAAGTTTATGTTTACCTTTCTTATCAAGATACTCTAGTAGTTCAAAATCCAAATTTTCTTTTATCTTAACATATCTTCTCAGTGATGGCCCACTAATCTTCATAAGTGAAGTAGCTTTTACAAAATTACGATCGCTAAGTATAAATATCTGGTAAGCATCATTAATTTTTTTTTGAATACTCATTTCATAAATGGTTGTGTGATACTAAGGACCACTTAGAATCAAATTTTAGATATACATTATGAAAGATGAATCTATATCTAAATCATGGATGAATACTATTTTTTTATCTGTTTGCATATTGTTCCAAAGATCCTCATTATAAGTTTCTATAAATAGTTTTTTCTCCATATAAATAAGTTCAAGTTTGTTATCTTCTAGTGAACACTTACAATAAAGTATACCTTCTTTATTACTTTCTTGATTTTCTTTATTATAAATCTCAATTAATTGTTCATAATTTGATTCAAGAAATTTATGGATATAATCAGGGGCGGAGTCTATATTTTCAATACTCATATTATTAGTAATGAGCATTATTAAAAATATAATTAAACGGATTCTAAGTTATTATTCTTGTAATGATTGTTGAATAGCAAACTCAATTTGTCTTTCTTCTTCTCTTCTTAAAATTATATCGGTTAACATGTGTACAAATCGTTGTCCATTCAACTCAGAGATATCTCCTTGTTCTCCTTGTTCTTGTTCTTGTTCTTGTTCTTGTTCTAGGGCCGGCATCCTTTGAATAATAATTTGTCCATTTATTGGGATATTTTCTTCTTTTGGAAATTCGGTGCGACATACTGGACATGTATTGCTTTTATTTAACCAATTAAGTATACCCGGACAATTATCATTCTCTCCGTGAAAATAATGTGGGCTATCTTTACATGGTAATTTAATACATTTTTCACCCACTTCAATGTTTTCTAAACATATTGAACACATTAAATCTTCTTTATCATTTTCAATTCTTTCAAGTGAGTCAATAAATTCTTTTTTTGTAGAATTATTTTCTGTATTTTCTGTATTTTCTGTATTTTCTGTATTTTCACCAACTATAGTAATGCCCTCTAATAAATTCTCAAATAAATTAATATTAAAAGCTTCATTATTTTGTTCATTTCTCTGATTTATGAGATTTATAAATCTTTCCATTTATATGATAGTAATTATATTTTATTCTTTAATTTGACTTACAATTTTATTATGACCACTCTTTGTTAGAAATTGAGGATCAATCTCCGCTTTATCTGGACATTTTAAAATTTTTTCTCTTAAATAACAAACAAATGATAGTCTTGTATAATTTTTGTAGAGTCCTTCGGTTCCAACTTCAGGATTATCGTCATAATCTTTCGGTAATGTTTTATTAAATTCTTTATCTTCTTCTGTTTCATAGATCGGGGTATTTGCGTGCCACTGATGGACATCCATCCCACAAAAATCATTATTTCTAATATTGATTCCTATTCCATATTGTGGAAATACCGTATATCCTCCATGATATTTACCTCTCTCGATAACGGTTAAATTACCAAAACCACCCTTAAAATCACCCGCATCTCTATGTAAAGCCGTTCTAAAATTGCGATTAATTGTAACGGTTGAAAATGCTGTTTTAGGAATTTTTAGATGTTCTTTTTGATCTGCTCTTTCTTTCTGTTTATTATACGGTTCAGGCATTAATTTTTGAAATAATTTATCTATTCTCTGAATAAATTTTAAACCGGTATTATATTTTTCATAATTAACTCTCGTAAAATGTGTTAATCTACATGGTAAATCGGCAAAGTTCCTAGTAGATTCATAATATCCAATTGGATTCGAAGCAACTTGATTATTAACTTTCATTTTTGAAACTCCGTTCTTTGATTTAATTATTTCATTTATGATCTCCTCTCTGGTTAATTCTACTTTGTTTATTTTTTTCACCTCTTCATTATACTTTTCTTTAAGAGAATCAAATGATAATTTATCTAATTCTTCTTTTATTATATTTCCACTGGGTGTTAAATATCCCGTAGACCACTTACTTGTTTTGATTAAATTTCTCTTAGACCAATACTGGCTATCTGGATTAATTGGACCCGCAGAAGCTCCTCTCCCTCTACTTGCTTTAGCTAAGTCTTTATAAGAATCCCAACCTATAGTAAGAAGTTTATCTGAAATAACTCTTTTTCTAAATTTGGCTAGTAAAATTTCATTTCCATTTTCATCTAACCGATAAATATCAGTATCTGTTTTAATAATAGGATGTTTTATATCAGATTCTTCTACCCATTTTCCCTCTAAATCAGAAACTTCTTTATCTGTTAATATTGGTGTAACCACAAGTTTTTTTACCATTTATAATCATTATAAAGAAAAAAAATTTACTTAAAACGAGAGAATAAATTGTATTTTTTATCCATAAAATAAATTGCCAATAAAATTATTACACCTGCCGATAATTTTATATAAATATCATAACTAGAGTTTATATCGGAGTTAATGTACATATTTAAAGCATCTTCATATTTAACTTCATTTTTCCCTAAATCTTTGTTTACCCTATTGTGCATATCGACCGTCCATTTAAATAGTGTTTTATTATTCTCTAATGCGGCTTGAATTGGTAATTCAAGTAAATTTTTTTGATAGTGTTCAGCGCATCTTGGACAAGGTAATATAAATTGTAAATTATGATAAAATATAAAGTAATGTTTTTTATCTTCCTCTGTGGGATTCATGGGATACTTGAGTGCTACGTAGTGCATAAATGTCCACGCACTTGGCCCCCATTCTTTGGGAATAATTTCAGGTATATCCATATTTATTATGTAATAACATTTATTTTTTAGGACTTAAACAATCATTTATTTATGTATTAATATAATGAATGAACAAAAAATAAATTATCATAAAAATAGCAGGGCCGTAGTTAGTTTTGGTATCATACTCTATAAAAATATAAATGATACTCCTAATATACTAATGATTAATCGCAAAGATTCTCTATGTTATATTGATTTTTTGAGAGGAAAATATAATCCATATAATATATTTTATGTTAAAATATTGGTTAATAAATTTAGTATAGATGAGAAAGAAAGAATTAAATGTAATTCTTTTAAAGAACTATGGAAACAACTGTGGTTAATAGATGATACGGTAAAATTAACAAATGATTATTATAAAGGCGAAAATAAATTTAATATTATTAAAGATGGATTTATTCAAAAAGGGAAAAAATATGACCTGAATAGTCTAATTAATCAATCAAATACTTCATATAAATCGCCCGAATGGGAATTTCCTAAAGGACGCAAGCTTCGAAATGAATCAAATAAAGATTGTGCTATTAGAGAATTTGAAGAAGAAACGGGTATTAAATCAGATCAGTATAAACTATTCTTAAATATGAAACCAATGAGCGAGACTTATATTGGTGAAGATAAAATTAAGTATGTACACATCTATTATTTTGGTGTTTTTCTAGATGGACTTATACCCAAAATAGATAAACAAAATAAAGATCAATGTTTGGAAATAGGAGATATAAAATGGTTAAATTATGAAAATAGTTTGAATATAATAAGAGATTACCATAAAACAAGGGAAAATATTATACGCAATATTTTTAAATTTATTCAAAAGATAGATAATTATCAAATAATTTAAATTTATATATTATATAATAAATGATCTCTATATTTACTGATCTAGAAGATAAAAAATCAATTAAATTTAATATAGATGATTACACGGCTAATTATACTAAGAAATATCTAGATATGAATAAAAACTATGAATATTACTATGGTGAATATTCTAAAATAAAAGAGGTATCAATTGACTCTCCACTTAAGATTGAGATTAAAGGTTTAATTAATGATAGTCCTCCACAATTCTATGATTTTAAATCGCCCATTCAGTCTTTTTTTAATCAAGCTTGTTTATTGGATTCTTTGAAAAAAGTTATTCAATTGAAATCCGCAAATGATGATGATATATACAAAAGTATTCATAAATATAAAAAGAAATTTAATTATTACCCCGAAATTCAGGATTATAAAAATTATGAAAAATTCTTAAAAGATTTCTCAAGGAGAAAAGAATTTAATATTCACCAAATACCAAAAAATAAGAATAAAAAATGTAATAAATCCAATTTTGAATTGGCCCCCCATCAATTATATCTTAAAAATCTTTTCACCTATAATACTCCCTATAATGGAATCCTTATCTTTCATGGAGTGGGTGTTGGCAAAACTTGTAGCGGTGTATCAATCGCTGAAAATTTTAAAAATAATGAAAATAAAACATATATTCTAGCACCCGAAAAAATACAAGAAGGGTGGAAAAAAACAATCTATGATCCAAACAAAGGATCAAACCAATGTACCAATGATGAATATATTGAAGAAGAAGATAAATATATTGAAAATAAAGATAAATTGGTAAGAAATAAAATAAAAGAATTTTATGAAATGTTTGGCTATCTTGCTTTTTCAAATATGGTTAAAAAATATTTAGAAGAAAATTTAAAGCATATCTCACTGAATGATCCACTAACAAGGAAAAAAGAAGAAATAAATTTAATTAAAGAAAAATTCTCAAATACAATATTAATCATAGATGAGGTCCATAAAATAAGAACAGAAGATGAAACAAATAGCAGAGATACAATTAAATATATTGAAAAAGTAATAAGTTATTCTGTTAATTTAAAGCTAATCCTTTTAACTGCGAATCCAATGTTTAATCAACCAAATGAGATAATTTGGATCTTAAATATGCTATTAATTAATGATAATCGTGAAAAAATCAATAGTAACAATATTGAATATGTAGAAGAAGATGGAGGAATTACACTATCAAAAAAATCAGAAAAAATTATTAAAGAAAATAGTAAAGGATATATTTCTTATTTAAGAGGAGAAAATCCTTATACATTCCCACATAGGCTTACTCCTCAAAATAACATTCTAAAGCCATTTATAAATGATATTTTTAATAATTCTATTCGCGAAAAAACAATACATTTTTTAGATTTATATGGGTCAGAATTAAAAAAGAAACAACGAGTTGTTTATAATAATGAAATAGAGAAACTAAATGAAAGTATATCAATCGACGAAGAAACAAAACTATTACAGATTACAAATTGTGTTTACCCAGTTGAATCTGATACAGTTGAAGATTTATATGGCGAAGGAGGACTTAACAATTGTTTTACTATTAATAAGGGAAAATATACATATAAAAAAAATATACCAGAATTTTTAGACTTAGATTTATTAGACGAATATTCATCCAAGATATCTACAATCATAAAATCAATTAATAATACAGAGGGTATAGTATTTATCTATTCTCATTATTTGAATGGTGGAATTATACCACTGGTATTAGCATTGGAACAAAATGGTTATGCAAAATATGACGGAAATACTGTCCTGAATTCAAAAAACAAAAGAGATCCTATTGATTTTAATGGTAGTATCGGTAAAGATAAAATACCAGCCAAATATATGGTTATTGCTGGTGATAGCATTCATATGTCATCTAATTTTAAAAAAGAATTAGATATTGTTACGACTGACGATAATAAATCTGGTGAAAAAATAAAGATTATAATTGGATCCGATGTTGCCGCTGAAGGATTGGATTTTAAAAATATTCGTGCGATTCATTTATTGGAGCCATGGCATAATATTAATAAACTCGAACAAGTTATTGGAAGAGGTATTCGTAATTGTTCTCATGCTACACTTGAGTCTGAGAAGCAAAATATTACAATATATTTTCATACTTCATATATTGATGAAAAGGAAACTATAGAGGGATATTTATATAGAAGATGTGAAAAAAAATCATTTGAGATAGGATTAATTGAATTAGCCTTAAAAGAAATGGCAATCGATAAGTACCTATTTCAAAACGCAAATATTATTAAAAAAGAAGATGTTCGTAAAATAAAACAAATACCATCTAATCGCTTAGAAAGTGAAATAGAAATTGATCCATATGATAAATCTTATAGTAGAAGTTGTTCATTTTTAAAAGTGTGCGATTATTTAAATAAAAATGAATTTAATATTAATAAAAAAGCAATCTTAAAGAGTGATACTTTTTCAATATATAATTCACAATCATTAATTAATGTTTATAAGATAAAGATTGGTGAATTAATTTGTGATTATTTATATTTAGATTTAGAATCTTTATTAGATAAGATAAAAATAAAACTAGATAATGTATTAGACGATATTGTCTTTCATGCTTTAGATCAAATGATAAATGATAAATATGTGATAAGACATAACAAAATAAACGGATATTTATATTTTTCAGATAATTTATATTATTTCCAGCCTTCATTTAATACAGATATATTTATTCCATCATATTATCGTATGAATTATGGGGAAGTAGATTATAATGAATATAAACTAATTGCAGCTAAGAAATCATTGCTTAGTATATCTGAAACATTTGATTTTAGTATTAATGAAATCTTTGAGAAATTTGATGAAATAATTAAAATGAAATTATCGCCCAAAGAACAATATATATTTGATACTAATATTTGCGATAAAACCGATTTTTATTATTATATAATTGAGAGACTGTCATTCAAAGATAAATGTTTATTATTATATTCTTTCTTTGTATTCGTATTAAATGATAAAGAATTAGATTCAAACTATAAATTCCTTCTAGATATAATAATTTCATTTATGGGGCCATTACTTATCTACCATAATGATGAAACATCAGAGTTTGAATGGTATCCGAAATATGATAAAAAGAATTCAACTAAACTTTATGGTGGATTCTTATATTTTCATGAGAGGGGAGATTATCATTTCTTTCAATATCAGGGAGGGAAATTAATTTTAACAAATAAGATTCAAAAAAATAATATTCTATCGTCGTTAAGTCTGATAAAAAAACAAGATATCTTTAATAAAAAACAATACGCATATGTTGAATATAATAAGAACTATAAAAATACTCAGAATGGTATTGTTTTAAAGATAAAAAAACAAAAAGATAAAAAAGGATCAATATTTATTTCTTCTAGTAGTTCAGAATGGGTCTATGAAAATGGAATTAAATTTATTATTAAAAATTATAAAAAAGATTGGGATAGATTAGAAAAAAATAGTAAAGATGAAATTACGAATCCTAAAAGAGGTTTAAAAAAAATAAATAAAATTTCACTCTCAATATTAATTGAAGTATTAATGAGAAAATATGGTGATTTTATACAAGGTGATTTATTATGGTTATATAGTTATTAAATTTGATAAATATATATAAAAATTATATTATTAGTGTATAAAATGACATTTGAAAAAAATCAATTACATTCTGATACAATACTACTTAAAACTTCTTCTTTATTCCAATCAAAAAATATTGATGGTTTTATTTTAAATCACCTTAAAAGGAATGAAAATAAATGTCACAATAATGGCTATGTTATTCCCGATTCAACCGTTCTAGTTCAAAGATCTATTGGAAAAGTTGTTTCAATTAATAATCAGAATTTTATTCAATATAATGTAAATTATAAAAACAAATCAATCGCCCCATCCAAAGATGATATCTTTGATTGTATTATTGAAAATATTACCCGTATGGGCATTGTTGCATACTTAGATCATAATGTTGAATCGGTCAGCGATAGCCCGGTTTTATTTATAATTCCAAAACAATTTATAGATGAAGATACGATTGATAAATTTAAGAAAAATGATAAAATTAAGATTAAAGTACTTGATACTCGTATTAAATTTCAATCAAAGCAGATACAAGTTGTCGGTGAATATATCCCTTAAAATAAGTTTAGTTAAAAAGAATAATTAATGAATAAGTATAAATGGATGAGAAAAATATCAGCATTGAAGATAAAAAAAATTTTATCTTTACTAAAATTGAGGATATTACCGATACCCGATCTATAGTTGAATTTGTTGTTAAAAATGATATTAATTATTCAAAAAATAAGAATGGAATGCATATAAATATTTCAATCTTAGATCATAGTATAATTGAAAAATTATATGATATTATTTTTTATATTATAAATGATAAAAATAATGAAGATATTTTTATTAATAAATATAATGAAGCCCTAAATGAATTAAATTCATTTAGTAAGAAAGACATTGTAAAAGAAAAACAAGTATATGACAAAATAAAACTTGATAGTTTGCAAATTGAAATGTTGAACTGTATAAAATAGTTTAAAGCTAGTTTGTGTAGTTTATATAAATGGACAACCTTGTTTGCCTACTTAATAATACTAATAAAGATTGCGATTTCACATCTAAAATAAAATCTACTTCTTATATTGAAAATCATGTTAAAAAAGAGAAGATTAATAAATATTGTAACTTTCTATTTTGTTTATTAGATAATTTTGATCTTATATTATCTAATACTCCTGAAGCAGATAAATCTATGGCTTTTCATAAAAGAATTTCTGAAATTTTAAGTCAGATTGATGAAGAAAACCTATGTGAAAAATATAAATATAATACGAAACATATTAAGGGTAATAAACTTCAACATAATATTTTAAGTTGTTCAAAAGATAAAAAATTAAATTTACTATCTTGTATTTATTTTTTTAATGATTATTACAAAACACATTTTAAAATTGTAGATATGAATACTAACACCATCTTTCGCACATCTATGAAAGATTATACTGATGGATATCTATGTTATGATAAAAATTTTTATATACTAAATACTCTACCAATTCATTTTAAGGGGGCTCTATCTGAAAATACCGATACGTGTATCTTGAATGAAGATATTAAAATAAAGAATGTCTATCAAACTTATTTAGGTCCGATTAGTAAATATAAAATAAATGAATTGAAAGATATAGCTACTCAAAATAATATTGTAATAGACGCTAAGATAAAAAAAAAAGATTTATATGATAAGATCAATAGTCAAATGTTAAATTTGATTTAAAACTAACAATAATAATAGTTATATATAATATACAATATGGAATCATCTGATTTTGATAAAGATTTATTTAAAAATAAAACAGCCAATTATAATCGTTTATTTAACTATATGAAAGAGGCTATCAAGAATAATAACTGTGAACTTGAATTTGTTTATGGATCACATCCTAAAAATTATCCTTTAAATCGTAATGAATTTATAAGGATTTTGAAGGATGTAAGACAAAAATATAATTCTATTTCAGAATCAACCACATTAGATATTACTGGAAAAAATTTTGAAAATGTTAGGTGTACAATTTATGGAATTGAAAATATCAAAAAATATTGTAAAACAGATTCATTAGATGATATTTCAAATATAAGTTTTATGAAAAAAAAAGTATATAAAAATCAATCAGGTCCATCTGTTGATTATTGGCCTATTATAGATTATGATTATAATTTTAGAATCAATATAAAAGAAGAGGAGGAGCTTGAAATAACAGATGAGAAAGTACAAATTTTAATGATTGATTGGAAAAATCAACTAAAAGCATTTCGATATAAGAAAAGATATAGTTTTATTACTCCTGATAATTTATTTCGGATTGATTTAACATCACTTAAGTCTACAAATCACTGGGAAAATTTTAAGACATTCTTAGAGTCAGGTATCTTAAAAAATAATGAGACATTTGAATTAGAAATTGAATATATTGGTTCGAATAAAATGAATGATTCATTTCCTATTGATCAATTTCGCGATAAATTATATTTGATTACAGATAAACAAAATCCTTATGAGGGTAAATATCCAGAATTACTTAAATATGACGGTGATAATAATGATTCTGATTTTGTCCACAATGATATGATTGCTCCCGAAGATGATTTATATAAAGATATTCCTCCTGGAATTAACAGTGGTGAATTTGTTGATGAAATACTATATAACACAGATAAAAAAACTGTTAGACCCGATTGGTCATTTGAAGATATAAAATATGAATATTGGGAAGAAAGTAATCAGGAATGGTTGTTTGAGGCTATATTAACGTATGACAAAAAAATATTATATATCTCTGAAACTGAAAATTATACGGCCTCATATAACAATGCCCCCAAAAATACAGATTATATTCAATATTCAATTTTTCCAGAATTTACAAAAAAAGAGATTGAAGAAATAGAAGAAATTGATGACAATTTTAATAATATGATATTTGTACCGTCAAATCATCTTGTAAAAATATCAAAGTTTACAAAATCAGTATCATGGGGACCAGATAAAGCGAGAAAATATTCTTCTAATAAATCGGAATTAAAAGTTAATGAAGGACCCGAAATAACAATGAAGGATGATAAAAAATGGATACCAGAAGAATATGTATTTGATGATCCTTTTCCATTAGTTACCTTCGAACAATTAAAAGAGGCTGGTGAATTTGATGAAGATATTAAAATACAAGAAAAAGTACAAGAACATAAAATAAAAAATAAAAAACCTGAAAATTTAAATGATGTAACATTAGGATTAATTGATGAATTTAAAAAAGTAATTAGAGAAATTATTAAATTAAAAGAAGATTCTAATCTTGTAATTTCACAGTCAAAAAAACATAAGATAATTAAAGAATATCGTTCACTTACCGAACAAAAAGACTCTTCATTTATTAATAAAAAGAAGAATGAATTAACTCGTCTACAAAATGAAATTAAGAAAGATAAAGGGAATCCTATACCAGAAAAAAAGAAAAATTTAACACGACTGACAAATGAATTAAATCGTTTGGAGACAGAAACTACCCGGTTTATTGGACCGAATCCTGTTTCAATGAGTTTAAATGATATAAATATTAAAAATAAACACTCTATTTTAGAAGGTTATGTTGTGACCGAAAAAGCCGACGGTATCCGAGCTCAATTATTTATTGGAAGTGATAGATACGGATACCTTATTACTCAAAAAATGGAAATCATTGGTACCAATATTATCTTTAAAGGTGTTCCTGGAACGTGGTTATTTGATGGCGAATATATTACTAAAAATATTAATAATGAAGATATTGAATTATTTATGATATTTGATGTATACTATTGCGCAGATGGACAATCCAAATATCCATCTCATGCGTTTACTTACCCGTGGCTTACTCATAAAATAGATGATATTTCTCGTTATAATATTATTCAAGATTTTCAGAAGATGGCTGACATTGATACTTCAGAATCATCTATGAGAATAGGTTTTAAAAATTACTTGGAAGGCCCCAAAAAACTACAGAAAAGTAAAAAAAATCCAGAGAAATATTCAAATATTAGTGGTATCTTTAAACAAAGTAATAAGATTTTAGACTTATCTAAAAAGAGAGGATATGAATATAATATTGATGGTCTAATATACATGCCTATGTTTATGCCAGTCAGGGCCATGGAAGAAGGATCCCCTAACAATTTTATAGGTGGAGAATGGTCTATTAATTATAAATGGAAACCACCTGAAGAAAATACAATTGATTTTAGAGTTCGTTTTGTTAAAGAAGAAATAAATAAAGTACTAAGAGATAAGATAATATCAACCAGAGTTCGGGGTAAATCAGTAATATGTAAACAAGTTCAGCTATATGTTGGATACAGTATTAAGAAAGATATAGATTATGATTTTACATTGGATATTTTACAAGGAAATGATGTTAATTCATTAAAAGAAATATTATTTAATCCTGAAAAAGATAATAAATCTCTTTATACATGTAATATTCCCTTAAAGAATGGAAAATTAATATGCGAAAAAGATGGATCCGAGATATTAAATGAATCTTTTGTTGAAATGAGATATAATCCAGATAGTAAAGAGATGAATTGGATACCATTGCGAGTCCGCAGTGATAAAACAAGACCACAATTCTTTATAGCCGCAAATAATATTTGGAATACGATTATAGATCCTGTGACTGAAAATATGATTACAGGTCAAGAAAATCTGGAAGAAATTGAATTTAAGAAACAGCTAGAAGAACATAGTTATTATGTTGGTTCGGATGAAGAAACAAAGATAGATGAACCATTAAGAAAACTTCATAATTATATTAAGAGTAAATTAATAGCTTCAATCTGTTCAATTGGTTCGCGATCAATCTCAATTATGGATACATCAATTGGTCGTGGAGGAGATATAAAAAAATATTTATTCTCTAAAAATCCAATAGACTTTATCTTTGCTTTGGATATCTCTCCTGATATTAGAAAAGCGACATATATTTATCAAATGGAGGTTTCAAAAAAACCAAGGGCCCTATTTATGCAATACGATACTTCTGAATCTATTGAAAATGGTGCCGGATTTAAAGGTAATGATGAAATTATTGATAGAAATAGACACTTAATTGATATTATCTATGATAAAAAGAAGAATATTCCTAAAAAATATGAAGGAATTGAAAAGAAATATAGAGGATTCGCTAAAAGAAAATTTAATATAATTAGTAGTCAGTTTAGTGTTCACTATTACTTTAAAAATGAAATAACTCTCAGAGGATATATTAAAAACTTAAGTGATAATTGTGAAAAGGGAGGATATTTTATTGGAACTTGTTATGATGGTATGAAAGTATTTAACTTACTAAAACAAGATGGAAAAGTTGAAATGTTTGATGAATTTAAAAACAAGGTATATTCAATTGAGAAAAATTATGATATTGATGATTTTACTTATAATAAAGATAATATAGAACAATTGTTTGGACAAGTGATCAATGTTTATATGAGTAGTATCGGTATGGAGATACCGGAATACTTGGTTAATTTTGATATGTTTAAGAATATAATGGAAGAATATCGTTTCAGACCCGTTAAGCCACAATTAAAAGGAATTAATCGGGGTATATTTGATAATGAAAAATATCTTACTGGTGATGGAATGGGTAGTTTTGAAGAAATTATTGATAATTTAGATAAGTTATCTGAAAAAGATCCATTAATAAAAAAAAGTAGACAAAATTCCTTGATTAAAGGTCCATATTATAAAGCATTGGAGATTAATAATAAAGAGAATGAAAAATTAAAATTATTAAGTTCATTAAATAATTGGTTTATCTTTCAAAAGTACTAATATTTAAAAATAATTATACAAGTACTATTATGAAATTCCTTTTAAAGTATACAAAGAGTAATTTGATTGAAGCTAAAAATGATATTAAATATTTAGATCTATTATCGGAAAATAAAAATAAAATTGATGATATATCAAAAGATTGGAATAAAATTAAAAAAAAAATTCATGATTATGAATTTATTTATACTTCGCCTAACCGAAGGAAAAATATTAGTAGTATTATACCAATAAGTCGTTCTTATTTTAAATTAAAAGAAATAGTAAAAGATTACAGTATACCATTGGATAACACTTTTGTTTTGTGTATGGCTGAGGCACCTGGTGGATTTATTCAAGAGATATTGGAGAATAAACATATTATTAAGATCTATGCAAACACACTTAAAAACGATGATGTATCTGTCCCTAAATGGAATTTAAAATTAAGTAATAACAAAAAGATAGATTTTTATTATGGAATCAAGGGGGACGGAAATTTAGTTGATATTGATAATATATTATCATATATAAAATATATTGGTAGGGGGACTATTAATTTAGTTACAGGTGATGGAGGATTTGATTACTCAGAAGATTACAATAAACAAGAATACAATTCTGTACCATTGATTTATAGTGAGATTTTTTTAGCATTAAATGTTTTAAAAAAAGGTGGAGATTTTATTTGTAAAATCTTTGATTCATTTTTAAAAAATACGATTCAGCTTATTTATCTTCTAACAATTTCGTTTGATAAGGTTTATATTCATAAACCCAAATGTAGCCGATTATCTAATTCAGAAAAATATCTGGTATGTATTGGTTATAAAGGATATAATAAAGATATCATTAATGAATTATTTAGAAATTATGAAACCAAAATATTATCCACAAAAATAGATAGTAATTTTTATCTAAAAATTCAAGAATTTATTTCACAATATATAAATATACAAATCGATCAAATTAATAAAGGTATCGATATAATCCACTCAAATCAAACTATAAATACACCAACTAATGATCAGATTAAAATAGCTAAAGAATGGTGCTTAAAATATGGAATAGAGATAAATGAAAATTGTTATTATATTAATGGACAATCTGAGCAAGTGGATTTTAAAATGGGCGTAGAATGAGTTTCATTTATTTTTTTAGACGGATAAATATTATCAAAAAATTTAGAACCATTAATAGTTCTATCATCATTATAGGTCCAAACACCTAACGATCCACCATTATTCCTTTCAATATCAAAATAAGAAGCATTTGAAGATATTTTATCCTTATAATTCCCTATAATATTAAATGTTTGACATTTTTGTGGGTCGGTAATTAAAGATGGAGGAATAT
>MDTG01406735.1_pt1 | contig 19080 bp, 5 predicted proteins | sample 811421 | NCBI WGS metagenome assembly MDTG01 (sample SAMN05326645, study PRJNA326480) | marine metagenome | isolation source: seawater | place: Pacific Ocean: South East | collected 2011
CAACACCTACCAAAACTTGTGAATTGATAGACTTACCTCCAAGCGTTTTTGACTTTTCACAGTCAGATAGCATAAAACTATCCCAGGATGAACAGAATATAGTTGACGATGCTTACAATTCTGTAACTGCTTTATACGGATTTGGAAGAAAAGCTAACAGCAACGACAAGAAGATCTTCAACAATTTAGTAAAGAACCTTTACATATTGAGCGAAGACTCTTCAAACGAAGAGAAAGTAAGTGTTGAGGTAGGAACTTCCGATGAAAGAGACACATCGAGTCAGGTTTACGAATTAAAGGGAGGTGTAAGACAAGGGGAAGAAGTTAATAAGGTAGTATCTGATGAACCTGATGCACCACCAACGGAAGAAAACGACGTGGAAGATAAAATAGAAGATGGTTTAACATACAATCTTGTTCAGGCAGGCGTTGTCGCTTTTTCCTTCTTTTGTACACCGGCTGCGACAATTACGTGGGCTGTTATACGTGCTGTTGGTAAGGAAATAGTGACAGAGGGCATACCTAGTGTAGCTCAGCATGCAGTGAACTATGCATCTCCTGCTGTTTCTTCAATGGTCAATAAATCTGTTAGAAGAATAGAGGATTATTACGATGTTAATGAGGAAGAAGAAGTAAAACATTTACAAAACATGGTGACATCTATGTCTAGTAGTGCTAAGAAAACAGGAGAATGGTACAGGAATACGAAATCTGTGATTGTACAGGTAGCTATGATTATGTATACGCTTTGGGCTGTTAAATTGGCGATTGAGTATCTATTAGATTACTGTAATGGAAAAGAAGATCAAATTACAATTATAGGTAATGCGTACGAATCCGCTTCAAAATTAGCTGCTACACTATCGAATAGAACTTTAGATTCCTTGCAAGATCTCCTTAGTTCTTTGCCAAAGAATACGCCTGATACATTTAAGGATTGCTTTATAAAGGATGGAGATAATAATGTATCCATAGAAAAAAATCTTTTCAACCTACTTAGTAACTATATGAGATCTGAATCTACACAATCTTACAGCACCGATACTATGGTTGAAACACAAGATTGCTTAATATATGCATATAAGCAAAAAAGATCTGTTATAAATTTAAATGCAGATTACGCAAAAAAGTTAAAAGATGCAATAATTGTAGGGGTACAACCGTTGATCTCTTGGTTAAAAGAAGTTGATAGAAGCCGATGCTACCAAAAACTTGGTAAGATATATCGTAAGGCAACTGGGAGCGAATCGTCATCAGAAGATATAGAACCAAGAGTGACGGAGTTGACTGAAGGAGGGGCGGCAAAGCTAGTAACAAGAAGAAGAAGGAAGAGGACGAAAACCCTTAAAAAGAAAACACGAAAGATCCACAAAAAGAAATCAGCGAGTAAGTCGAAGAAGTCCAGAAAATCCGGGAAGAAGAGGAAGGACAAGAAGAGAGCTACCAAGAGGAGATGAAATGTTGAAATTCTTCTGTATTGATATTAAAACCGTAAATCAGCTTAAAATTATTTAGTTTATACCAGTATAAAACTCCCCGGTATAAACTAATAGACGGAAATTGTAACCCTATAATAATATATAAGGTATGTGCGATTATATCATAATGATAAAAAATGACAAATTCGACAGTGATAAAGGTTTCATGGTGGGACCCGATAATGAATTAAATTTGGAAGCTATTGTTGCTGACAAGTTATCCAATATAGACTGCAAACATGCTCCTAATAGAATATACACCTGGGGTAAAAGTGTAGACACTTCCGTACCAGTGGAGTGCGACCTTTCATTCGATGTTTCCCAGTTTTTTACAGAGATAAAAGAATATCCTAATATTCGAACTTTGACAGGGAAAGACCAAGTAATACAGGAAATAATAATGTGTCACCCGCGATTTTTATCTCTTGCTGAAAGTATTATTGTGAAGGTAAATGAAATGAAACCTAGAGAAGTAGGATTTATATGTAACTTCGGAAAGCATCGCTCAGTTGGATTAGCTTATATAATGAGAAAGTACGTATTCAAGACAAGCGTTATTATAAACTATACTTTGAAATGATGAAGAACTACTCAAAAATAGAATATGATAAAGCAATTATCATTTTACCAGATAGTTTAGGATTTGCATTGATTTTTATGTAAACTTATTATAATACGAAATACTATAGAGCTTCCTCTCCGCGTGGCACAAAATATGATTGATAAAATCAAAGCAGCAGCAGGAAATTACAAATCTTATGCAGGAATAATCGTGGTGATCATCCTCATCGCTTTGGTGGTCACGTACGTGGTTTCCAAAGTGAAATTAAACAAAGAAAACTGCGAGAGAATTGACGAGTTATATCGTGACTTTCCCATGATTTCCTCTATTAACCCTAATCAGAAAGAGTACCAGTTTATGCTCCGAGATTACTATGTGAAAACTGCATATAATTGCTGTGCAGGAGGTAAATTTAAAAATGACTACGTGAATACCTGTGCATTGAAAGCTTGCATAAAGCAAGGAGCTCGATGCCTCGACTTCGAGATTTACTCTGTCAATGGGAATCCAGTAGTTGCTACGTCCTCCGTTCCTAACGTAGACATAAAAGAAACTTATAATTCGATAGAATTCAACGAAGCTATGAATGTTGTAAACGAATTTGCCTTTTCTGGTTCCACATGTCCTAACCCTAAAGATCCTCTTATCCTTAATTTCAGAATAAAGAGTGAACATGCTGATATTTGTGACAAGATGGCTAGTACCATATATAACACCTACGGGAAATCCTCAAGACTTCTTGATAAAGCCTACAGCAATCAATATACTATCAACGGCAATTCCTATAATTTAGGAGCTGTTCCTCTACCACTACTGATGGGAAAAGTTGTAATAATGATAGACAAAGGCCCTAGCACCGTGTTCGAAGGGACAAAGTTGAATGAGTATTGCAATATCGCAAGCAGTTCCACTATTATGAGGTCCATCAGGAACAATCACCTGCTTAACGTGACTTCTATGGATGATGAAATCGAATTCAATAAGAAACATATGACCATGACCATGCCAGATATGGGACCCAATGATACCAACGTCTCGCCTTCGGTCCATTTCAGCTATGGTGTGCAATTCGTTGGAATGTGCTTCCAAAATTTTGACTCTAATATGGAGAATTACGACCTAAAATTTGATGAAGTAGGACACGCTTTCATCCTACAAGATCTAAAGTTCCGCTTCGTTCCTGTAACAATAGCTCCACCTACACCTCAAAAGGCAGAAATGTCATACGCAAATCGAAAAGTATCCTCAGATTATTACAATTTCGATATGTAAGAAATGTAAGACAGAGAATACAACGGAATATATCAATATATCATGCGTAATAGAATATAGAATTACTTATGATAACAACAAAGCATACTATTCATAAAATTTATATTATGTTCTCTATTATATAGGATACATATAGAACATAAATTATACAGTATCATATCATAGCAATATTAAGGTGAAGCAATGATATTTAACAACTATAGCATACGATATTATGTGTATAAATTCTTCTCGAACCATATATCGGTAAATGAATGGGGCAAATTAGGAAGTATATCTTATTGGCTTAGCTCCGAAAATCATGATGTAACAGACATGTCTTATCTTTTCTCTGACCAAACTTATTTCATATCGAACATGTCACGACAAGAATATCATTTTATTGTAGATAACTTTCCCTTACACTATGAATCAGACGAAACAAGCATAAATGATAAATACGTCCCAAAAAATGTAATTGTTCACACTCACAATAGTGTAACGAAGAAAGTGATAGAAGAATTTATAGAAGATAGTTACAAGTCTTCTTACTCTGTACTGAAACAGGAATGTGCTGGTTTTAACGAAGATATATCAACATGGAATACAAAAAATGTACTTTCCATGGAAGGAATGTTTTGTGGGGCTACCTATTTCAACCAAAACATAAATATGTGGGATACTGGAAAGGTTGTGTCAATGAAGAAAATGTTTTGCGGAGCTTCAACCTATAACAAACCTATGAGCGACTTGGACACATCAAAAGTAATCTCTATGGAAGGGATGTTCATGGGTGCTGAATCTTTCAATTTCGATGTATCGAGTTTTGTAATGGACAATGTTATATCAACAAAGCGTATGTTTAAGAACGCTGTTCATTTCAATTGTGAAGTAAGAAACTGGGAATTTCCTAGCATCAAGGAGGGATTGCTAACTGAGAGCACACATGACATGTTTGAGATGGCCTCAGATTTCATAAAAAAATACAAAGGACAAGAAGGATTCTCAGTTACGCCGAATTTGTCCTTCTGGAATTCATGGCCAGTTACTTTGCATAGCAGGGAAAAAAGCGACAGTTACTACACATACGATGGTGATATTCAAGTAGCAGTAGGGAAGTACTTGAGTGAAGAGACTCATGACTCAGCAGTTACTTGCTACGGTATCATGAAAAATTGGGATGTATCTGGTGTTACAAATATGAAGGAATTGTTTAAAGGTCGAGAATTATTCAACGAAGACTTATCAAATTGGAATGTATCGAACGTTACAAACATGGAAGGTTTATTTTCTCATTGCTCTCTATTCAATTCAAATATCTCTTCATGGAATACAAAATCATGCAAGAATATGAGTAGAATGTTTTATAAGGCTGATTGTTTCAATTGCAACATAGAGAATTGGGATGTCCAGGAGGTTCTATCCATGGAAAATATGTTCAAACACGCTCTATCATTTCAATACAGTGTAAGAAACTGGAAAGTTAACGATTCTTGTAATGTGTATAACATGTTCAATAATGCTACACAATATTACAAGGTAAACAAAGAAGAGTGCAATGATCTAGTAGATAGTTACGGTGATCCATTAAGAAGTAAATATTTCTCTTATAGAAAAATTGAAGAATCAAATGTTCGTATACCATGTTTCCCAGGTTGTAACCTGATTGGATTCTCTTTACCAGGCAGAGTGGTGGTAGACAGAAACATTACTTTGTACTCGAAGAACACCTATGGTGGTAATATTCTAGACAGCACCGGTGGAATATCAGAAAGTGAAAATATTTTGTTGCCTTATATGATTAACAATGAAACTAATTTGAAACAGGGCTACTACAATAACGTTCCTATTATTTCTTCTTCTAGACGAGGTCGTTATGGATCGGCTAATATTATTATCTCAGACGACAACAAAATAAGCAATATTACCGTGTCAAACAAAGGGCAGGAATACGAGTACAAAGACTCATGGTATTTGGATATATCAAAATTGAAAAAGCATTGTATAGATGATGAAAATTTCATAAAGAAGATACATTTCAAGGAAATTGGGGAGGATTTTATAGAAGTTGAACATACATACTTGGATAATGACAAAACAGAATATATTATTGATTCAGAGTGTGTTTCTAAATGGGTAAACGTCCCTATGAAATTGGGTGCTCTATTTATCCAATACTACTATTGTGGGAGTATACCTCAAAATCATAAGGTAAAGTTAAGGAAAGGAACTAATAACGTAGGTTTCACTTGTAGAGGCCAAATGAATTTACTAGGTGGAAACTTCTTGGTTAAAAAGATAAATTGCGACACTAGCTACCTTAAAGTAATTTTACGAAGCAGCAATTTCATTTCAAAAGGTATTCATTCTATTACATCAAAATCTATTTCTGGAGATATTGGAAAATTATATGGACGCATGGAGGGACAAGTGAAGAATGTACCGTTAATTAGTCGATCTGGTGTAGGTAAAGGTGCTATAATTAATTTATCTGTAAAGGATAACTGTATTGAAGATTTGTCTTTTGTAAACGTAGGAACCAATTATAGGATAGGAGATGGGTTAGAAATTAAGTATGGCATAAAATTTGCTTGTGAACTCTCCAGAGACGAGGAGATTGAGCGAGGATGCATTCACATAGATAGATTACGAAAAAAACTTACCTCTTCCATTATGTCGTCACACTGCTGTTTTACCCCAGGAAAGTACAGTAATGTCCCTTTCAATATAAGGAAATCCATGAAAGGAATTATTAGAACAACTGACAACACTCATCATACAATTGGGAAGAGCGAAATGTCCTGTGCTATTAAAGATAAAAGTAATGTATTATACTTCGATTTGATAATTTCAGAGAAAGAAGTAGAAGCATTATCTTTATCAACTCAAAACGAACATGTTACCTCATTGGAGTGTCTATCTGTTGGGGACCAAGTAATAGTGAACCATGGAGTATTCAAATCATTCTTCCTCACTCATGGAAGTGTGTTCCAATCAAGCAAAGGTTTGAATCCTTCATCCGATAACTTGCTTCTTCAAATAGAACACGCTATAAGGCTAAATAATTATAGAATACCAGAAGGAACATATAATGACATAATTATCGAAACTATAACAGGTAAAGGAAGGGGAGCTACAGTAGATATGAAAGTAAATGAGAAGGGTAAAGTTGAATCTATTCGTGTCAAGAAGATTGGCTTCGGCTATGATATTAATGATATTATATGCGTTCCTATCATGAAATATGTTAATAACCAATCAGACAAAGGAGAAGTATCAATCCTAGTAAAAGACAACATTAACGTTGTCGCAGTTGGTTGCCCTTATGATAATTCCTATACGACACATTCCCTTAATCAAGGATTCATTGTAGAGTGCGATAGAGACGACTGCGAAATGATATTTACCGCTAATAAGAGATTAATCTACAGACACAGTGAGGTACCAAGAAATGACATTTTAAATTTAAGCATAGAAAATTATGATAAAGGAACAGGAGAGTACACGATAACTATACAACTATCTATGAGTGAAGACGAAATAAAACAAATAAATGAATTGCACATAAAGGACGTGGAAACTAGCATAATATTCCTTTCCGTAAAAATTAATGATGAGGCAAAGTACACTCCTGTGGATACAAGTAGTACACTAGGTACTGGGACAAAGTGTTGTAATATGGTTACCTCCTCTGCTCATTGTAACATACTCAATAATGTATTGTTCGACAGGAACCGCAAATGCAGCCTTTCCGATGTAGAGATCCATAAAGCAGGTAATCTTTCCCTTATAGAGGAAAATATTATTAGCGAGGACTCTTCTATTCAAACTACTGTATTGACTCTTAACAATGGAAAAGAATCATTCTCTATACAAGGTCCACCAATAAATACTAACTGCTTGGTGGTAGGCGGAGGGGGAGCTGGAGGTAAGATAGACATGGATAACTTGAATATAGGAGGAAGAGGTGGAAACGCAGGATCAGTTACACAAGGTTACTTAACTTTACAAGAAGGAGAAATCTACGAGATCTCAGTGGGAGAAGGAGGTAAAAGCAATAGCAATTCGAGTAAGGACGGAGAAGATACCATCCTTAAGGTTAGGAATAACCAACTCGAAAAGCACTATTTATGTTTCCCTGGGTTTATGAAAGAGGAAGCCCTACATACAGAGTTCCGTGTTATATCTGTTGGAGGGAAAAGTGGAGATTTCAAAGGAAAAGGTACGTCTCCAAAATGTAAAAAGGAAGAGATATTCGTAGGCGGAAACAAGATGCTGTGTAGGAACAGCAGAGTGACTCAAGATGAAGAAGACAATAAAAGTAAATACAGAGGTGGATATGGAGGAGGAGGAGTGTACACAGACGGGGCAATAGGAGAGGAAAGCGATCTTAGCAGCACTATGAAGAAAGGAAAGGGAGGAAAAGGAGGAGAAGGAGTGAAGTGGTCAGGAAATAATAAATACTATGGAGGAGGAGGAAGTGGAGCACCTAATTGGGGAAAGCCGTGGCAGAAGATCTCTCCGCATACCCTAGACAACGAAAGAAGAAGGTATATAGCTCAGAAAGATAAGCTAATGTATAACGAGAAACAAATGGATGTTATAAACGACAAGAAAATGAAGCAATCACTTAACTCAGTCGAAGCTAACGAGATAGTGAGGATATCCAAAATAGAATGTGACACGCTAAAGACTCAGAATATAATGGACTTGTCACAGGAGTGTCTATTCTTCAATAAGGACATGAAATTATCTTCCCATTTCTCTGGTGTTTCCTTAGGTGGTGGAGGAGGAGTTGATGAGAATAATGTTGCTTTATTACATGGAGAGGAAAGTAGCGGAGGAGGAGGATCAGCTGGTTATTGGGCACAGGGAACACAGTATCCAAAGACACAAACAGTCATTAATAGCGATGTTGTGGAACCGGGAAATGGAGGATCTGGAACTATAATATTCTCCTTTGATTCCGAAGTAAATGAAACAAAAAGAATAAAAAACTTTTTCTTCCTCAACCGTATGGATAAAAACCGTATAATAGCTGTATCCGAATATGCATAGAAGAATAGTCGGTCGGAATGTAATTCTTCAATTATATAGTAATTTCATATTTCATATTTATCAGTAGTTAATAATAAAATAAATGCACAATGTCATATTAATTATATTGTGTATTTTCTAATTTCCTATTTCTTTGATTTCTTTTTGGCTGTTTTTTTACTACTTTTCTTTGTTTCCTTGGTACTGCCCTTACTCTTCTTGCCTGCACTCGCAGTTTTCTTTACAGTTTTCTTTTTATTAGATACTTTCTCTGCTTTTTTTTTCGTCTCTATTTCTGAAGGTTGATAATTCAATGCCCATGATTCGTATTCTTTGCTATCTTTGTCCTTGCTTAGTTCCTTTATCTTATCCCTTTTCTTCTTCAACATCTCTGCCTTAGAGGGTTGGTGACCGTAACAATTAAGGGAAAATCTTTTCAAAACACCTCTTTGAGCAAGTCGGTTTTCTTTCTGAATTTTATACAATTCTGTAGCTGCACACATCAACCTACCTTTGTTTATAAGTTTCTCGTCGACTTTATCCTCATCGTATTGGAATGCTAGGTACATATTCATCAACGTCTCAATAGAGGCAATTCTTATTTGTCCTCCATCTTTGCTTGGAAGTTCATTGTATGAATAACAAGCTTCCGTCTGAAACATAATAGTAAGGGGTTCCTTTATGTTTTTGCTGTCTGTAACGTATATAATGTTATGAGGAGGTATTAAATCTGCGATTCCTTTTGATTCTACCACGTCCACCCTTTTCACTTCATTCATAGACCTCAGGACATTACTTAATGCTCGCGATCTCCTTTCAAGATTTTCTACAAATACCATAAAGGTTTGAAAGGTCTCCATCCTGTGAGATTTTTCTAAAAGATACTTACTGTACTCTTCCATCGCTAGGCTACCTATAAATACTGCTCCTATCTCAACGCAATATGAGACAGCCTTACTGTACATTGATTCTACATCAGTGTGATTTCCATCGGTTCTATCTTGCAAATCATCTATAAGCTCGTCATTTGCTTTTTCATACCACTTGGTTGTGCATGAGCTATTGTCGAAAGGGTAAGTTTCATCAAATAACATCAATCTATCATGAACCTTGGTCCACCTCGAGATATCTCCAGCAGGACGACTCAATTCCAAATACATGTTCATTCGTAGAAAGTCAACGGGACAATAAAGAATTCCATCTCTTTTTTCACTGTTTTCTTGAACATTCTTAAATAATTTCTTATCAATTTGTGTAATATCCGCAACAGATTCTTCTCCTGCATATACCTTATAGGTTCCATGGTGAACACCAGATTTGGTGTATGTATCAGCAAATCCAGCTTTGTAGTAAATATCAGTTAATCTCTTCGCATCTTCTAGTGCATTTGGAGAAAAGAAGTCATAATCGGGAAATTCCGTCTTTTTATAGAATTGTTTTGAAACAGGAAGCAAATTATTTATTGCTGTTCCACCATAGCAAACTAACCTTTTTTCTTTCAAGAACTTCTCTACTATATCTATGAGTTTCTGTTTCTCGTCTGATTGAAGATCCTTGTACTGTTTCGTGCTAATTACCTTCTCTAAAAGTTTCTTCTCTTTTTCTGCATAATCTTTTGCTGTCAATACTTTGGACATTTCTTAAATTCACTATTGTACAACTAATAATAATACCCTTTATCTGTCCAATATGATATATATATATAGTAAATTGAGAATATTTTTTTAAAAACAAAAGTAGGAAGAAATCAAACGATCTTACTTATGGAATGTTCCAACATTTTATTCAGCAATTTAGAGGCTGCATCGACAGCATTTGATGAAGAGTCTAAGGCAAAAAGGGTATTTACCTTCGACTTCATGGTAATAGGTATCTTGCTATAATAATTATTAAGGAAGTGATAGATAGACAATACAGCGTTGCAGAAGAAAGGTTTACTGTTGTATAGAGCACTGTCTATAGGGTTCCATTTTTCAACAAAGCTGCACATAAAGGTAGGTTCTCCTGATCGTTGTACGAATGTGCGGATATCTTCCAATCCTCTTGTCATCCTATTCACTATTGAGTTCTCTGACTTTATGTGGATCATGTTTAATATCTTGTCTATTCCATTTAATTGGATATACATTTGCTTCCTTCCTTTCACTTCCAAAGATCCTCTAAAAAGGTGGGGATAGCCTCCATCGACATATCCTTCAGTATCTGTTGGTGAGTCATTAGACAGAAAAGGAATATATATCGTTCTTAGAATAGCTAAAAGAAGGTCTTCCTTTGTCGGATACGAGCTGACAACTATTTGTTTCTCTTTATTTTTGTTAAAGCAGGAGATATACAGATTATTCTGGCATTTCTTCAGTCCTTCCTCATCTAATAGTAGATCAACAAATTCTGTCACAAACTGTTTGTAAAATGTCATATTCGACTTTTTCCGGAATAAATCCATAAACTTTGTCAATATACTTATCATTTCTTCCAATTTGTTCAATCTGTACGTCAAACCAACGCATGCACCAACACTACATCCTGATATACGGCACACACGCAAGTATCCTCTGGACTCAGCGTATTTCACATACATGAGAGCTCCTAATGTGTAGCCTCCGTTGAACGCCCCTCCGTCTAATACCAAGTCTATTTCAGGTACAGAGGAAGGTGAGTTAGAAGAAGCAAAACATTTTCCGAGCTTTCCACTTTCATAGTCGTGTTCCACAAGTGTCCTGACATATGTTTGAAGGACAGAAACAGATGAATACGTATCCATACTAATGTTTAGATTTTCTTTTCCCTTTTCTAGGTTCTTTGTTATGTTATCTATTGATAACTTTAGTGTATATTATTTGATATTAAATTTATCGCATATTTGATATCAAAGACCTATATCTATATTTTATTATTACTTTTTCGTATCGATTTTTCGTTTATTTCATATTACTTTTTTAGGTCATTATAGTTTCTGTTTATTGCACGTAGCTTCTTATATTTGATGAAATTGGAGCTGTCCTTTACAAAGTTTTTATTTCCAGTATTATTCACAGTAATGAATGACTGATTGCTTTGGTTTGAATTGGTGTTATTCCAACCATTTCTTAACATATACCTTGACTGAGACCTTTCTGCTCCGCCCTCGCTAAGTAAAACCAATTTCGGTGAATACCCTGTGCTAGGTCCTCCACCTAGCAATTGAGGATAAATAGCAGGATTATTGGGAATAGACGTCGTTGTAGTGGTGGTCACATCTGGGGTTTGGCTAGAGTCCTCCGGTTGATTGTACTGTGCTAACTCATTGTTTAAACTATCATCTATAGCATTAGTTATGGAACTCTTCTCTTGCTCTGTCACAGATTCATAATCTCTAACCATTGTCAACTTGAATGTAATTTTATTATATGATTTCTTTGTAGTTGAGTGCGTGTATGACGTATCGGCTCTGTTGAATGTAGCAACACCGAGAACCTGCTTTGCTGCGTCCTTAAAAGCCGCTAACAATGGATATAAGTTGACTTGGATTTCAGGAGAGTACGTAATATCCGTAGTTACTACCCATGAACCAGCAGTGTGGGAGGTATAAGAGGAAGGAATAGGTGGTAGAGAGGAAGGGGTACCGTAAATACTACCCATATTCCCGTAATTATTAGTCAATGCCAATTGCTCAGATAAAGCTGTTGTGCTCACATTCTGCATAGCAGGGTATTGTGAATAGTGGTAACTTTTGAAAGCATAATCCCAAGCAGGCATAGCCGTTAACATAACGGAGGAACCAAACCAAAAGTTATCAGCAAAGTTTTCTTCCATGGATGCTTTGTAATCCAACATTAATTTGTGAGAGGTTGTCGTCCCTAAATCTGTGTAAAATTCACTAGAGAACTTACCCGCTACACCTTGTGCACCATCAGTGGCTAGAGCATTCATAGCATTTCTAGCAGCCACCATACTTGCCATTTCTTCAGTACCATCTTGGGCAAACCAATTAGCTGCTGCATCCTCAGATATAGCTCCTACATTTATTGCCCGTGTCATCAACGTAACTTTTATTTCTAATAAACTAATCGGATTTCCATCTGGGTGTATCGCAGTTCTTTGAGCATTTCCATACATTACATTTAGTAAGTCCTCTGGCATCATACTATTAGGGGCAAAAGTTTTCATCTTATCGAATGCTGACCGTAATCCTTTATAGTAACCATCTCCGAACCTTCCCAAATTAGATTTATTTTCCTTAAACATCATGGAGCGAAGGTAACTCGCGTCAGCATCACCATCACCAGTTGTACCAAAAATCGCACGTACCTGGCTAGTATTGAAATAAAATTGTTTCGCGGCTTGTTGAGAATTCTCTATGTTGGTTGTAATTATATTATTTCCGGATGCTCCTATTTCTCCTTCTGAGGGAATGTAATCGCTTGAACCAGATGCGTTTGCTCCAAAATTCGAAGACATTTCGATGCTATTGGATGATGCTTGACCAGCAGCATCAGAACCCGCTCCTCCCGCAGCTCCATCAGCGGCGTCAGTTGCGGCATCTTTAGCCCATGAAAAAAATCCGATGCTTACAAAATCTGCAGAAGAAGCTAGAGCAGCTCCCCCATAAGTAAGTAAAGCAGGTGCAAGATAAATAGCTCCAAATCCTGCTGCCACAATAACTCCTACGTCCTCCATTATATGTGTGAAACTAAACTCAGAGTGCTCGTATGCTTCATGTGCTGCAACTTTTTCTGCCTGTATTTGTCTTTGTTGTGCCATATAATTTTGCTTCGCCCAGGAGTAAGAGAAAGCATTTTGTCCATTCTCTTGAAAGTTAAAAGTAAAGAAAGTTCCCCCAGCTGACCATTGAGCATCACTTTTCCATGTTTCGTTTTTCATCATATTCGATTCGAAGTAGATATTATACATGACAAAATTACCGTAGTAAAATCGACTAGGCAATTGAACTTGCCAAAGGTTTGAACACCCCAGGAAAGCTCCTGGTTCTATATCGTCCAAGCTTGACGGCAGCGTTACGGCAACCAGTTTTGAATTTCCATTGAAAGCATTTTTACCAATGTAAACAAGATTTGGAGAAATATCGATACTGCTTCCACCTTGCCACGTAGTAACATTGACTAAATTTGGACACTCTTTAAATGCATTCTGAGAAATGGATTCGAGGAAAGGAGATATAACTACTTGGCAAATGTATTTGTTACCTTGGAAAGCATTGTTACTAATAATTGTAACAGTAGGATCAAAAAAAGCTATAATATACCCATAGAACTGAGAATCCAACATGGATAATTGCAAATCCACATCTACTTCTGTCAATACTCCATCTTCAGGTTTCGTGAAAACAACATGATACGATGCTTTGCAATTACGAGGTACTGTGGTAGAATTAATCATGCTCGCTACTCCTACTGGTACTCTGCAGGATCGTAAGGAGGTCTCCTGGAATGCCCCAGGTTCTATATAAGTAGTATTTTGAGACAAATCAACGGAAGTAAGACTATGGCAACCTGTGAAAGCTAGCTCGCCAATATAAGACACATTATCCAAGATTACTGATGTTATCTTTGTATTTGAAAACGCAGCGGTATCGATGGATATAGGCATTGAAGCGTAGGGAGTTACAGAAACGTCGTATGTCCTCGGTCCTACATATACAACAACAGGTGTTGTATTAAAAGTTGGCAAGTTGTCAGGATCATACTTGAACGCACTAGGTAAAGTGTTATTAACTATTTCTTGAGTGATTGACCCATTCTCTATTGCGAATGCTTGATCGTAAGGTAATGCATGAACAGTAGCTATGCAAAACAGAGACAAGTATCCTTCTCCATTAGAGTTTTCATCAGTGTTAGTTCCTGTAGTCCACGTTAGACTACTACCTTGGCTTCCACTGCTATATACTGGAAGAGAGTTGAAACCTACACTGATCCAATTCGATCCACTCCATATAGTAGCCATAAATGCCTGGTTTTGGGAAGTGTCTCCCCATAATGCGTTATTCGCAGGTAGGTACCATGTCATGCCGTCTTGAGAATATACATCGGTAACAGTTGTCGGAGGTGCATCATTCGGATTGACGTTCGGATTGTTGTAGAAATCTTGGTATTCTCCAGCTTTCGCTACGAACTCATACCCATTCCACGATACGGTCGTTATATTCAGCTGTGTGTTTTTTAATGCACTATCGCTAGCTTGTAATAAATCGTTCAGGCTATTCCATGTGCTAGTCGCACCTATGTAGGAGAAAACTCCTTGAGCCCACGTCATTCCGTCTGGTGAGTAGTAGGTGCTAGAATCCATTGCTGTTGCCACCCAAATAGTACCATTATACACAATTGACGTGATATCGGAAGATGAACCTATATCAGTATTCACATTTTTCCATTCCTGTCCTAGCACTATCGCAGCAGACGATGAAGTCTTTGGAGAAGACACAGAATAAAGGATGTTTTTGGTTCCGCTCCCTCCTGAGCAGCCTACAACAGCCATATTGGTACCGCATGCTACACAGTTCACACTGTTAAGATTAAAGCTTGAAATATCCACAGCTATCATCGGCCACCCTCCATTTGTAGAGTAACCCAAGGTAGCTTGCGAGTTACCATTACTACCTCCACTTATCCATATATTATCGCTGACACTGTATGCAATGCTTTTTAAAGCACCATAATTTATGGGTGGTCCGTTATCCCCTCCTGAGGTCGCGTTATCATTTGCCGCGAATACATTAACAGAGGTGTTATAAGTTTTTTCAACATAGCTGCCAATCCAGGTCTTACCTAAGTCAACTGAAACAGCTGATTGAGGGAAAAATGCTCCAGGTCCTCCATTAGGGGACTGCATAAAACTTTGTCCTACTGCCCAGAATTTATGTCCATCACTTGCAACGCTGAACCCTGTTCCATTTGCGAAAGGATCTTTATCGAAAGGGACTCCTGTCCATTTCTCACCTCCGTCTGTTGAAGAATAAATAGAGGAAGTTCCATTCCCCATAGCAATTATGGATTGAAGAGGAGCTGCAGGCTCAAACATAGCGGAGTAACTTACAGTGACGGCTCCTTTGGTACTCGAATTAGCCCAAGGGTAACTTATCTTGCTTATCTCGATACTGCTTACACCGTATCCTGCAGCTGAAGCAGAAGCTGCTACAGGTTCAGTCTGAAGAGACGAGCCCAAGTATGCTTCGACAACCGATGTATTATCACTAACTTTGTCACCTAGGGAAGTTACGTAACCAGCACTTTCTGCAACAGCGTAAATGTTTCCATTATCATTAGTCAATTGGACCTGAACCATTTTTGTGTAACCTCCTTCATTAGCAGCAAGAATGTATGCGGAGCTGCTTCCAGGAACTCTATAAGCATATGCAGATGTAGCAGTATTTAAATACCCTCCCTGCAACGTAGCCGAGGTAACCATATAGGTAGCCAAATCCACAACGATAGGGGCAGATGTAGTTCCCGATTGAATTGTGGTAGGAGTGTCGAGAGAGTTAGACAAGAAACCAGAGTAAGAATGACTCGAGAGGGAGGATGAACTTGCTCCTACCGATATAAAATTAGTATAGTTTGCTGCTAGGACATCATGCTGTGATACATCGAAATGAACTTTACACGTACACGGGGTACTAGGAGAAGAGAACGGAGACATAAGTTCTCCAAATGCATCCGAACCAATAGAGGAGTTAAAGTCGGTAATAGTTTTAGGGAAAGATATGGTGGAATTTGCCAAGAAAGCATTTTTAAAAGCATTTGATCCTATTGTTTTCACTCCGAGCAATTCTCTAAACACCCCAGGGTTGGAAGGTGTGGTAGTATCGTAGGCTGTTACGAAATGCACAGTATTAATACAAGTTCCCTGGAAAGAAGAATTTCCTATTGTTTCCAAGGTGCAAGGGAAACTTAACATCCCTTTCAATGTGATACACTGATAGAAAGCGTAGTCACCTATGCTAGTTACTTTATTGAAACTGGTAATGGAATAAACAGGTAGATTTTGGAAAGCATATGATCCAATACTTGTAACGGTATCATCAAAGCTAGCTATAAACCCATTATAAGAACCCTCATTATTTGGAGTAATTTGATGCAATGAACTCGGTAAAAGTTTCAAGATATCACTTGTAGTCAATACCCCATTGCTACTACTAGCTGAGAAAGTGAAAGAGAATCTTACTTGATTATTCGGAATAGGGGAAATAACAGGAGGATCCGAGTCAAGAAGCATTTTTGCACTTTTCATTGTGAAATATGCACCGTCCACCCACTGATTAATTTGGTTACTTCCTGAGGTATCAGGTGTGAGAAACGTTTTTGCAGTAGACATAGCTTTGGCTTCCTGTCCGCTGTATCCGACTATCTTATTCACAAAGCTCTTGTAGTCATTCGGGAACATATCGTTATGGTTGCTATTATAACTATAAAGTCTATCATACAACGACCAGTAACTCCCCATATCACTATTGTAAATAGGAGTCAAGCTATCACGTAACCAGAGAGTGTAATTGTAATTGTATACTGCCGTATTATAGTCATCAAGTAAAGTTAGCTTCTGAGGGTCCGATATAGAGGGAGCGTTGAAATATTTGCCTATAGTAGCTGGAGTGATAACATCAGCGTCAATGTTGTGTAAAGTAATAGTAAATTCACGAGCTGTTGATGTTAATCCCAGAACTCCAGAGGCTATTTGAATAACGTCCCCCACAGAATAATTTTTACCTGGTGTAGTTACAGTAACAGAAGTGACGACATTACCTTCAACTTTTACTGTGGCTCTAGCACCCTCTCCATTTCCTGTTTTATTGCTAATTACTACGTTATCGTAAATACCGTCTTGACAATCTCCCGTTGTATTCGTGCTAGCTACCAATGAAAACATCAAAGAATTTTCTATTTGAAGTAATGGAGCTAACGTGCCTACTATATTAGCTGATTGCAATGTGAAATCACGTTTGGAGGAATTGCTACCTAGGTCTCCAGCTGCTATAAACAATTCGTCACCAACTTCATAATTAGATCCAGTAGAGGTCAAGAGAATACTAGATATCACATTGTTAGAAACCTTAACAGTCGCGACTGCACCACTTCCTACTCCTGTTGCTGAACTAATCGATACGTTAGTATAAGTTCCGTTGGTACAGTCTGCTGCAGGATTGGACGTCATGGAGGACATTAAGTTGTTAACGGTACCTGATAATGAATTTACTTTGTCGTGGTACGGGACAACTGCAAGACCGCTAGGTGGATCAGCTTCCGTCGGAGTCATAGATACAGGTGTATTGGCGAAAGCATCCTTACCTATGTAGTTCACTGTACTAGGTAGGCGAGCTGAACTGATATAAGTACAAGACTTGAACGCATCTTCACCTATACTTACAAGCGTAGGGGGTAACATTAGCCTCTCCAAACTAGAGCAATTTCTAAATGCAGCATCTCCGATAACGGTTACGCTAGATGGAAACTTGAAGCTGGTGAGATTGGAGCAATTCGCAAAACAATAATCCTCGATCGTATCAATCATCGATCCTCTAAAGAATATAATGTTACTCAACTTCTGTGAATTGTAGAAGCACCACCTTCCTATGGAAGAAACATTAGGAGGTAATAGAATCTGTTTCATGCTGCATCCTTCAAAAGCATAATCACCTATAGTCTCTAATTTGCTTAAACCAACAGCATTAAGATTAGTACCAAAGAAAAGATTAGATAGCTGATCACAATATGAGAAAGCTTTATTTCCTATTGTTGTTACACCTATATGAATACTCATAGTTACGAGGTTATGACAATTACTAAAAGCTTCGTCTCCTATAGATGTTATTGCAGGATCTACAAAGGCATTGAAATCTCCCGCACTGAAGACTCTACTTAATTCCCATTCATTCAACCAGTATACTACATCTTCTCTTGTAAGTGTTGTCATGTCAAATGTACTGTCAGGTTTTTTACCGAAAGTGTAGTACAGTTCTATTTTCACACCGTTAGGAAGGTTAAAAAGATTGTCTTTCTTACTTAACTCTGTACCAAAAGGAGGACCGAATGTGTCGTACATCCATTTGGAGTATCCTTCGGCATCCGAAGCGGTAGAAGGAGTTGTGAGATCACCCAAACTTTGATTAGTAGCGGAATTTGAGTAGGTCGGAGTTATAAAGTAGTTAATGCTCATTGAGAGTACCGACAGCTTCATACCGTAGAAAGCATTTGCCCCAATAGAAGCAATAGAAGGTGGTAAATTTATGTACGGCACTGTTGCAGCACAAGCAAAAGCATTCTGACCTATCGTAAGTCCAGGTCCAGTGTTAGTATTGAAATATATAGATTCTATTCCAGTGCATCCTGAGAAGCAATATGAGTCAACTATATCTATGGTTGATGGTATTGTTAGTGTATTTACGGCGGTACAGTTCTGAAAAGTGTAAGGCTGCAAATGTGTGAAAGTCGTGTTAATGGGGAACGTATCTTCTTCTAGCAAAAGAGTCGTACAACCAGCGAAAGAGTATGGACCAAGCACAGATAAATCTGGTGAAAATACTACACCCAATATAGAGGAGCAATTCGCGAAGGAACTACCATCGCTCTGGCTAGACCCAGTTGTCCCAATTTGAGTTACATGCTGTAGGTTTAATAACCCTGATCTCTCCGACCCAATGAAACTAGAACAGCCGCTAAACGCATTGGCACCTATTGTCGTAATATACGATGGAAAAGTTATGTACTTTAAAGAGGTGCAACCACTAAAAAAGGACGCTGGAATAGAGGCAGAGGCGTCGTA
>MDTG01337014.1_pt1 | contig 19079 bp, 20 predicted proteins | sample 811421 | NCBI WGS metagenome assembly MDTG01 (sample SAMN05326645, study PRJNA326480) | marine metagenome | isolation source: seawater | place: Pacific Ocean: South East | collected 2011
AGGCTCTTCAAGAGACTGGGCAGCTAAAGGAACAAAATTACTAGGTATAAAAATTGTAATTGCAGAAAGTTTTGAAAGGATACATAGATCTAACTTAATTGGTATGGGAATTTTACCATTACAATTTATTAGTGGCACAGATAGAAAAAAACTTAAATTAATTGGATCAGAATTAATTAACGTAATGGAAATAGAAAATGGTATTAGCCCATCAGATAAAATTAAAGTAGAAATAAAATATGCCTCAGGTGAGATTAAAAAGATCGAAACATTATGTAGGATCGATACTAAAAATGAATTAGAATATTACAAAAATGGTGGCATACTGCAGTATGTCCTTAGAAATATGATTTAAATATGGATGAAGAAATTTCAATTATAGACTCACAGACTAGAAACGAAAAAATAAAAAAATTTTTGGCAGAAAACAAAAAGATATTTTTGATAACTATATCAATATTATTATCAGTAATTCTGACTATTTATTCATACCAAATATATAATGATAGGAATAGGGAGCTATTATCAAACAAATACAATAGTGCAATTATAGAACATAAAAATGGAAATAATTCTAAAACAATTTATTCATTGAGAGAAGTAATAGAGAGTACTGATAGCACCTATTCGCCTTTAGCGCTTTACTTTATTATAGACAATAATCTGATAAAAAACCAAATTGAAGTGAATAATTTATTTGATATTATTATAAATAAAACACCATTAGAAGATGAAATAAAGAACCTTATAATTTACAAAAAGGGTCTATATAACGCCGACTTTGTTAATGAAAATGAACTCTTAAAAATATTGAGCCCATTAATTAATTCAAAAAGTGTTTGGAAATCTCATGCTTTATATCTGGCAGCGGAATTTTTTTATTCTAAAAATGAAAAACAAAAGTCTATTGATTTTTTTAATCAGATTTTAAATACAAAAAATGCAAATCAAGATATAATTCAAGAGGCAAAAAAAAGACTTAATAGAGATTTAAGTGAGTAAAATATTATATTTACTTATAATTTTAGTTTCTGCATTTTCACTTAATAAAAATTCAAAATTTTGGACAAATTCAAAAATTTTGGACAAAGAAACAAAAATTAACTATGAAGAAATATTTCCAGAAGAAGAAGCGTTAAAAAAAGAGTTTAATTCAAATCTTAAAATAAGATTAGATAAAGAAACTGTGAACAATACATCAACAAACAATTATCTTAATAATGATAAAAGACTTAATTTTGATGGAGAGTTGAAAAAATCTTCTCGTTATAAATTCTCAAAAATTAAAAATTTTCATTCATATCAACCAGAGCTGTCTTTTTTTGAAGATAATATTATTTTTTTTAATAACAAAGGATCCATTTTACAATTTGATAAAAATTCAAAATTAATTTGGAAAAAAAATTACTATTCAAGGACAGAAAAAAAGATGAACCCTATACTTCAAATAGTAAACAATGGTAAAAATTTAATAATTGCAGATAATATTGCTAAATATTATATGTTAGATATCAAGACTGGAAATTTAATATGGTCAAAAAATAATTTAGCACCATTTAATTCACAGATTAAAATTTATGAAGATAAGTTTTTTATTATTGATTTTTCAAATACCTTAAGATGTTTTTCCTTAAAAAATGGAAATGAATTGTGGAATATTAAAACCGAAAATTCTTTGATTAGATCCCAAAAAAAATTATCAATGGTAATAATTGATAAGAAATTATTTTTTAATAACTCTTTAGGTGATGTCAGTGCTATTAGTATTGATACTGGTGAATTATTATGGCAATTAGCAACTCAAAGTAGTTTAGTTTATGAGTCTGCATTTTCATTAGAGACATCAGACATAATCGCAGATGAAGAAACTTTGTTTTTTTCAAATAATAAAAATCAGTCTTTCTCAATAGATGTTAACTCTGGAAGTTTTAATTGGAAAAATAAAATTAATTCAAACTTGAGGTCGACTTTAATAGGAGATTATCTATTCTCTATTTCTCTAGAAGGTTATTTAGTTGTATCTGATAAAAAAACAGGAAATATAATTAGAGTCACTGATGTTTTTAATAATATTAACTCAAAAAAAAGAAACGATATTCAACCTATAGGATTTATAATGGGTACTAATAATATATATCTCTCAACAAGTCATGGAAGATTGCTAATTATTGATATTTTTTCAGGCAAAACAAAATTAACTCTAAAAATTGATAACGAGAAAATTTCTAGACCATTTGTTTTAGATAATAATTTGTTTGTAATTAAAGATAATGCAATTATCAAATTAAACTAATGATACTTAAATTTTTAGAAAAAGTTGGAAGAAAAAAAATTGTTTTAGATAGAGGCCCATCTCATCCAAGATATGAATTAGCAAAACCATGGATGAATAGATATTATTTAATTTTTAGAAATAGACCAAAATGGTTCCCATTTAATATATTGATCCATGAAATGTTAGCAGATGATCATGGGGATGGTGTTCATAATCATTTATGCCCTTATATAACAATAATTTTAAGAGATGGATATTGGGAAATAACTAAAAAAGGAAAATTCTGGAGAAAACCTGGATACATAGGTTTTAGATCTGCTAATGACTACCACAGAGTTGAGTTGAAAAAAGGTTCTAAACCAATGACAATTTTTATTCCTGGACCATTTGGATTAAGAAAGGGTCCAAGGTCTGCCTATGGTGTTGATTTTAAAATAAAGTAATGGATTTTCAGAAACTTTTTTTAGAATATTGTAATAAAAAAGATTTTGAAATTAATCAAAATCAAGTGAATATAAGTAATGAACTTCATAAATTTTATAAAGAAAATTTTAATCGATCAATTTTTTCAAAAATTTTTAAAAGAAAAAATCAAAAACTAGGATTTTATCTTTTTGGTGGTGTTGGTGTAGGAAAGACAATGACCCTAAACTTATTTTTTAAAGAAATAAAAGAAAAAAAAATAAGACAACATTTCAATGAATTCATGATTAATTTTCATGATTTTATTTTTCGTAGTGAAAACAAAGAAAACGGTATAAATAATTTCGTAAAAGATCTAAATAACAAGGCCGATATCATTTATTTTGACGAATTTCAGGTTACAAATATTGTTGATGCAATGATACTAGGTAAATTATTTCAAAAAATTTTTGAAGAAAATATAAAAGTTATCTTTACATCCAACATAAGTATTAACAATCTTTATAAAGATGGATTACAAAGAGATCAATTTAAACCATTTATCAAAATACTTGAACATCATTGTCATGAAAATTTATTAAAAATTGATGAAGACTATCGTACTTCAAATAATTTAGATTATAGTAGATATCTTTATCCCTATAATCAATCAACTAATTTTAGTTTTAATAAGTTTTTAAGGAAAATTACAAAAAATAAAAAAAAAACTTTAAAAAAGATTGAGGTTAAAGGACGATCAATAAAAATTAGCAATTACTATGAAGGAATAGCTAAATTTAATTTCAAGGATTTGTGTGAAATAAATATTGGTTCTGAAGATTATATAAATATTGCAGAAATTTGTGATTTTATTTTTATAAATGGATTACCTAATTTCAACGAAAATAATTCAAATCATCAACAACGTTTTATTACTTTAATAGATATCTTGTATGAAAAAAAAATACCACTAACAATCTTGGCAGAAGTTAACTTAAAAGATTTGAAATCATCATTTGCTTTAAAAAATCAATTTAAAAGAACTGTAAGTCGTCTTCATGAATTAACATCAATTGATTATAATTAGTAAATGAAACAAAAATTTTTCAATCTTAATATCCAAACAAATGGTCAAAATTTTTATGAGTTTACAAATGAGACATTAGATTGGATAAAAAAAAATAATTTAAATGATGGCATTCTTAACCTTAACATTCAACACACAAGTGCCTCTCTTGTTGTTCAAGAAAATGCTGATCCTGATGTAAAAACTGACCTATTAAATTATTTTGATAAGCTCGTTCCAATGAATATATCAAATTACATTCATACTATTGAGGGGAAAGATGATATGCCAGCCCACATAAAGTCTACATTAACCAACAGTCATTTAACTTTAAGTATAAAAAATGGAAATCTTTTACTTGGCACCTGGCAAGGTATTTATCTTTTTGAACATAGATTGAGCCCTACAAAAAGAATTATAATCCACCACTTTTTAGGAACCTGATAATTATTCTTTCTTTTGATATTTGGTCATTTTTTCAATTAATCCGAAGTACATTCTATTTGGTAGGAAACTTAAAATTTTTAATATTATTGTTAGCGATTTTGGAAAATGAATTTCAAAAATATTTTTATTAACTAAACCATCATAAATTTTATCAGCTGCATAATTTGTTGTTTTTAAAAAAGGCATCTTAAAATTATTTTTGTCTGTCATAGGGGTTTTTATAAATCCAGGAGAAACTAAATTAATACGTACATTAAATCTTTTAAAATCAAAATATAAACTCTCTGCTAAATTGTTTAGCGCTGATTTTGAAGGACCATAACCTGTTGAATTTGGCAATCCTCTATACCCTGCAATTGACGAAACTATTGATATAATACCTTTTTTTTTATCTTTAAAATATTCCTCTACAGCTTTAATACAATTCAATGTTCCAAAAAAATTAACTTTAAAGACCTCTTCTATTTGTTCAACGTCAATATCCTTCTCTTTTTTTGGATTCCATGTTCCAGTTGAAAAAAAACATATATCTATATTTCTAAATTTATTTTTGATTTGTTCAAAAACTTCCTTACATTTTAGTTTGTCTGTAACATTTAGAGGATATCCATAGATGTTTTCATTAGATTTTGATATTTCATTTAAGAGATTCTCTCTTCTTGCAGAAATAGCAACATTCCAACCTTTGTTAGCAAATTTGATAGCTAAAGCTTTTCCAATTCCCGTACTACCACCAGTTATCCAAATTGTTTTTTTATTCATTTTATTGTGATGTATAGTACTTATATGCTTAAAAATAAATTTTTATCATTTTTTATTTTGCTAATAATTACATATTCTGCCTCATTTATAGGTGGGATAGTGACTATAAGTTTTAAAGAACCCTGGTATTCACAGCTTATTAAATCAAATTTTAACCCCCCAGACTGGATTTTTGCTCCAGTTTGGACAAGTCTATATTTTATGATGACAGTAGCGATTTGGTTATTTTGGAATAGCAAAAATAAAGACATAAATACAATTTATATTTACCTGATACATGTACTTTTTAATACAACTTGGAGTATAATATTTTTTGTTTATCATAATATCTTATTAGCCCTTATTAATTTAATAATTTTGGTTTTTTTAATAGTTGTTTTGATATTGAGGTTTAAAAAAGTAAATTTTTTAAGTGTTTACTTAATGATTCCCTATTTACTTTGGACTTGCTATGCATTATTTCTGAATTTTAACTTACTTATTTTAAATTAAATATGGATGATGTAGTAATAGTTGGTGGTGGAATAATTGGTGCTTCCACTGCATATTTTTTATCTAAGGAAGGTAGAAAAGTAAAAGTTATAGAGAAAGACCCTACATACAAAACAGCATCTTTTCCACTATCACTAGGTGGTTTTAGGAGACAATTTTTTCAAACTGAAAATATTTTACTAGGTAAGTTTGCTAGAGAATTTATATTTCAGATACCAGAGTTACTAAAGACTGAAAAAAATCCAAAGCCTACAGCAAGTATGGTTGCAAATGGGTACTTATTAATGTTTGGACCGGAACATGCAGAAGAGCAGTATAAAGCACTTGAAAATCACAAAGCTTGTGAAGCTGGCACAAAAAATATTAAAGGATCTGAACTAAAGAATTTTTTTCCGTATATTGATAATAAAGGAATTGAAACAGCCACCTTTACTGATAATAAAAGTGAGGGTTGGATTGACCCTTTTATGTTTCATGGAGCTTTGAAAGGTAAAGCAATAGAATTGGGTGCTACTTTTATAAAGGGTGAGGTTAAATCTCTCTCAGAAATAAAAGCTAAAACAATTATTTCAGCTGCAGGATGTTGGACTAAAGAATTACTGGAGGATATTCCAGTTGAACCTCAAAAACATACCGTATTTAGGGTAAAGTGTCCAAAACATTTTCCTGAGATGCCTTTAACTGGCGATTTGACTACTGGAGTTTATTGGAGACCAGAGGGAAAAGAATATTTAGCAGGATCACCAAAATCAATTTTCGATGCAAATGATCTTGAGCCAAGTTGGGAAGATTTCGAGGAGTTAGTTTGGCCAGCTTTAGCAAAAAGAATCCCAGCATTTGAAGAATTAAAATTAACTGGTGGTTGGGCTGGCTATTATGATTGCAATCGATTAGATAATAATGCTGTTGTAGGAAAGCACCCTAAGTTTGATAATGTTTACTTGGCTACTGGTTTTACTGGAAGAGGATTGATGCAAGCGCCTGGAATAGGCAGAGCTCTTACAGAATTAATAACAACAGGATCTTACCAATCGATTGATATATCAAATATGGCAGTAGAGAGAGTCTTAGGTAAAAAAGCTAGACCAGAGCCATATGTTCTTTAAAAAATCTCTGTGACTAAAAATATTTTTCCTCTAATTTTAGCAATTTTTTTCACTACAATAATTGCTTTTTTAATTATTAAACAAATAGTTTATCCCACAATAATTCCAATGGTCACTAACGGAGGAGCAACTTTATTTGCAGATTGGACAGTAATCTTAAATGCAAATAATTGTTTGGAAAAAGGATATGATGTTTTTGTTGAAAATCCCTGTGATAATTGGAACAGAAAACATGTTTACGGTGAAATATTATTAAAATTACCTTTTATTAAAACATTTCCTAAATTTTATTATTTTTACTTTCCTATTATAATCAATTTTTTATTTTTATATGTAATATCATTAAGTATTTTTAATTTAAAATATAAAAGACTGTTTCCAATTTTATTAATCTTTGTTTTTAGTTTGCCTGTGATACTAGTAATTGAAAGGACAAATATAGATTTAATCATTTTTATTTTTCTTTTTTTGATATCTAGATATAATAATTTAATTTTAAATTACTTTTTAATCATAATTTCATCAATTGTTAAAATTTACCCAATTTTAATATCAGTTACCTTTTTTTTCTTGGAAGGAAAAAAAAAAATTTTATTTAACTTTTTTTTTGTTTTAATTTTAGTTTTTATTTTATTTATTTTGCAGTATGAAAATTTTATTAAAATTTTTAGTAATAAAAATCAATTTATCGGTATTGGTTATGGTTTATATGAGTTCTCATTTATTGGTTTTATAGAATTTATTAATAATTTAAAAATTAATTTTAAAGGCACAAACTACAACTGGATTAAACATTTCTATATATTTTTATTCATAATTATACCTATAATTATAACATTCTATTTTAATCATTCTAAAATAAATTTAATTTTTTCCAGTTCTGGTTTAGGACTTAAAAATAATTTTGAAAATAGAATTTATTTTTTATCATCTACAATAATCTTGGTGTGTTATTTTACTTTTTCAAATTTTATTTATAGAGAGATTTTTTTTTTAGGATTAATTCCTGCTCTTTTATACTATAAGGACGCTACCAAACATAAAATATTACCTTTTTATTTTTACATATTGATAATTAAATTTTTATTAACTTCTTTTTTGGTATTTTTTTATCAAAATAATATTTTTTTAATGTTCAAACCATTTATGATAGTCCTTAAACATACACTGGATATTTATTTGATATCTTTTGTGTTGCGCTTTTATTTAAATTTTTTATTAGAGTTATATCGAAAAATTTTTTATTAAAATTTATCAAGTACCACAGAATGTTTTATATTTAATATTAGAATTTGAGGTCAATTGATACTCTGAAATATTATTTTGCTTTGTGTATGGTTTAGTCAACATTTCAATAAAATTTTTTAATGGTTTAAAATCATTTTCATCTGCAGCTTTCAGCACTTCTTCTACTTTTTGGTTTCTTGGAATTATTAAAGGATTGTTATCTCTCATTAGCTTTTTAGTTTTTTCTTGACTACTATTGTTAGTTGATAATCTATTCATCCACTGCTTTTTCCAATTATTAAAACTCTTATTTTCATAATCTTTATTATCTACCAATTCATTATCCATCAAATAACAAAACGTATTTGTATAATCTGCTTTATTTTGATGCATCCATGTTAATAGATCTAAGATAAGAAATTTATCAGTTTTTTCAGTGCCCCCCGATAGTCCCAGTTTTTTTTTCATCATGTTAAGCCATTTTTCTTCATATCTCTTTTCGAAAGAATTTATTTTTTCTGTAGCCATTTCTATTGCTTTATTTTGGTTTTTATCAATAAGAGGTATTAAACACTCCGCCAATCTTGCAAGATTCCATTTTGTGATTATTGGTTGATTGCAGTAGGCATATCTACCCATTTTATCAATTGAGCTAAATACAGTTTTTGGATCATAGGTATCCATAAACGCACACGGACCATAGTCAATAGTTTCTCCAGAAATTGTCATGTTATCTGTATTCATAACACCATGAATAAAACCAACTCTCATCCAATTCACCACTAGATCACAATGTTTATCAATTAAAAGATCCAAGAAATCTAATGCCTGATTTTTTGATTGTTTAATTTCAGGAAAATGTCTTTCTATTGTGTAATTAAATAATATGTTTAATTCATCAAATTTTTGTCTAGCCGAGATATATTGAAAAGTTCCCACTCTTATATGGCTTGATGCAACTCTAGTAAGAATAGCACCTTGAAGAATTTCTTCCCTTATAATATTCTCCCCAGTTTTAACTACTGCCAAACTTCTTGTAGATGGTATATTCATTGAATTCATAGCCTCACTGACAATATATTCTCTTAACATTGGACCTAATGCTGCACGTCCATCTCCGTTTCTAGAAAATGAAGTTTTGCCTGAACCTTTAAATTGTACATCGTATTTCTTATTTTTTTTTGTCACATGTTCTCCTAACAAAATAGCCCTTCCATCACCAAGCATCGTAAAATGACCAAATTGATGACCAGCATATGCTTGAGCAATAGAATTACTTCCACTAGGCAAAGAGTTACCAGAAAATATTTCTGACAGCTCTTTGTCTGTAACTTTTGAAAAATCTAAATCTAGCTCTGATGCTAAAATATTATTGAATATTATAATATTTGGATTTTTGACAGGTATTGGATTGATATTTTCCCTAAAATAATTTGATAGTTTAGAGTAGCTATTATTGAAATTCCAATTTATTTTATTCATAAAAAAAACGGTTTACAATAGTATAAACCGTTTTTTTTAGATATTAATTTTTATTTTTTCTTATATTTAGCAGCTTCTTCTGATCCACCTGTTGCAGATCCTTTACTATATGAGTGTGCACCCATTCCAGCAAGTTGTCCATCTTTAACAATAAGATATTGATCTCTTATTTCTTTACCATCAAAGAAACATTCCAAAATTTCTCTTACGCCATCAGCATATCTAGTTTGTGCTGATAAAGAAGTTCCTGAAGTATGAGGTGTCATACCATGATTAGGCATCGTTCTCCATATATGATCATTAGGGGCTGGTTGAGGAAACCAAACATCGCCAGCGTAACCACTTAGTTGACCACTTTTTAATGCTTTCGCAATTGCTTCACGATTACAAATTTTACCTCTTGCTGTGTTAACGATATAGGCACCTTTTTTCATTTTACTGATCATCGCGTCATCAAATAAATTTTCAGTTTCTGGATGAAGTGGACAATTTATAGTCACTACATCACAAACTTTAACCATAGACTCTACTGACTCATGAAAAGTAAGGTTAAGTTCTTTTTCAACACTCTCAGGTAATCTGTGTCTATCAAAATAGTGCAAATGCGTGTCAAATGGTTTCATTTTTCTTAAAGCATCTAATCCTATACGACCAGCTGCTACTGTACCAATATGCATTCCCTCAACATCATAAGACCTTTGAACGGCATCTGCAATATTCCATCCACCTTCATTAACAATTCTATGTTGATTATGGTAGTCTCTTACCATTGAGACTATCATCATGACAATGTGTTCTGCTACAGACCTAGAATTACAAAATGTTACTTCAACCACATCAATTTTGTTATCCATTGCTGCTTGTAAATCAACATGATCGGACCCGATTCCTGCTGTGATAGCAATTTTTAAATTTTTAGCTTTTGCAATCTTTTCTTTTGTTAAATAATAAGGAAAAAAAGGTTGAGAAATCACTATATCAGCGTCTACAATATGTTTGTCAGCTTCATTTCCATCACCATCTTTACTATTAGTAACTACTAATTCGTGCCCATTACTCTCTAAGAATTTTCTTAACCCTAGTTCTCCTGAAACACACCCAAGCAAATCTCCAGGATTAAAATCTCTACCTTTTGGGGAAGGTAAAGTCATCCCATCTGGGTATTTTTCCAATTTTGGAAGATCTTTTAGAGGATATGATTTAGGCATTCCTCCTTTAGGATCATCATACAACACACATAATACTTTCATTTTCTCTCCAAGTTAACTTTAAAATATTAAATTATCTTTCTTATCTAACATTATTTTAGATAAGCAAGCAAATGAATTATCTTTAATTTGGATAAGATTTTTTAAGAATAAATCGATTAATTATAAGTGCAAAACTAATAATTATGATAGATCCAGTAATCACTGGACTAAATAAATAATCATAGGAAACACTGCCAATAATTACAATTATTGGATTTCCGCCAGCTGGTGGGTGAGTAACATTTAATAAAATCATTATTCCAACTCCAAAGCCTACAGCCAGTGGAATATTTATGTAAACTGGAAGTGGAATAAAATATAAAAAAAATAGTCCAATTAAGGTGGTAACTAGATGTCCAAAAAAAACGTTCTTGGGTTGAGCAAAAGGACTTGAAGGATATCCATAAAGCAACACCATTGATGAGCCAAAAGAAGCTAGCAGGAATACTCCATATTCAGTTTTATAAGTTAAAAAAGTTAAAATACTTATTGTTAATATAGAAAAAAAACCAGCTAAAAAAGATTGTTTAAAATTACTATTCACACTAATTTGATACTATTCTTTTAAGAGTTTTAAAAGGCAATAATATACACTCTTTCCTGGAAAGATTTTGTTTTTGAAATAATTCTTTTAAAATTATCCATTCACTCTTTTTAATCCTCTTATTATCATCAAAATATGATTTTGCATCATCACATAATTCATTTATTTCATTTTTTTTATTATTAATTGAAATCTTTGAAAGCAAACTAACAGCTGCTTGACAATAAATACACGAGTTTCCTTGATAACCAAAATCTATTATTTTATCATTCTTAACAATTAATTTTATTTGTATTTCATCACCACATAGTGAATTTTTTAATTTTGATAAATGGGTGTAATTTTCAATATCTTTATTGTTAATTGTATCCGAAGCAATATTTAGGATTTCTAAATTCATTTTATGTTTTTATATAGTTATATAATAAAATTGATATTGGTTGATTTAATTAAGGCTGATCATATACAACTAAAAATAGTAAAATTAAAGCCAAAATGTAAACTGTTTACTCAGGCATTGAAATAAAAATCTTATTCAACCAATCTCATTTTTGTTGTAGTTAAAACTATTAGCTATTAAACATCTTCTATGATTGAACTTAAAAATGAAAAAATTGCCATTCCAGTCGTTCTGTTTGCTGGAATTATATGGTCATTTGGACCTTTGGTAGTCCGTTACATGGATAATCCACATATGGTTCCATGGCAATATATTTTTGGTCGGGGGTTAACAATATTTATACTTTTAAATTTATATTTATATTTTGAAGAAGGAATAAACTTTTACAAAAATTATAAAAAAATTGGAAGATCCGGGATAATTGGTGGTACTGGTCTTGGAGTAGCAATGATTTCATTTATTTACTCAATTACAAACACAAGTGCAGCTATAACTTTGCTTTGTTTGGCTGCTATGCCATTTTTTACAGCTATATTGGCTTATTTATTTTTAAAAGAAAAAATTTCATTAAATGTTTGGATATCAATTTTCTTAGCTTCTATTGGAATTATTATTATGGCTGCAGGTAATAATGAAAAAAGCTCATTAATTGGTTTTCTTTTTGGAATTACGTCTTCTATTGGTTTTTCTGTTTTTTCAGTCACTCTTAGATGGAGAAAAGAGACACCTAAATTTACCACAGTGGCTGTGGCTGGTTTATTTTGTTTTATATTTGCTGCTTTAATGATTTTAATAACTAAACAATCTTTTTTTTCATCAAGCTATAATAGTTCTATGTTTTCATTGCATGGCACTTTAGTTTGCTTAGGGTTAATATTATATTCAATTGGCTCGAAAGTAATTCCTGCTGCAGAGTTAACCTTGTTATCATTAACCGAAGTTATTGGAGGGATTTTTTGGGTTTGGTTGCCACTATTTGGAATCAATGAGGTTCCTTCAACCTTCACTATTGTTGGTGGCTTTTTCTTATTTATATCAATAATTTATTACAGTCTTATTATGAGATGGAATAAAAGATTCATTGCTCTTAATTAAATAAAATTTACATGCAAAAAAAAAAAATTGTTAATAGCTGGAATGAATGGGACCCACTTAAACATGTAATAGTAGGAAAAGCAGATGGATGCTGTATTCCAGCCCCAGAGCCTGCACTAGACGCAAAAGTACCCGAAGATTCTGATATGAAGGGTAAATACGGATCTCGGTCTAAAGATACAATTGATAAGGCAAATCAATTGTTAGATGATTTTGCCTCACTCTTAAAAAAAAGAGGTATTAAAGTAGATAGACCAATGCCAATTAATCATAACCAAAAAATTTTCACTCCAGATTGGCAAGCAGAAAGTATGTTTGGATGTATGCCTGCTAGAGACGTAATTTTAACTGTAGGAAATGAAATGCTTGAGGCCACAATGAGTTATAGGAGTAGATGGTTTGAATATCTTAATTACAGACCTTTAATTCAAAAGTATTTTTCAGAGGATGCTAATATGCGACATGAGTCAGCTCCAAAACCAAGATTAACAGATAAAGATTATAGAAAAGATTATTTATCAGATAAAATAGGCGATCAAAAAAGATTAGAGTGGGCTGAAAAAAAATATTTTGTAACTACTGAGGAAGAACCTTTGTTTGATGCCGCTGACGTTTTACGTTTTGGAAAAGATTTAGTTATACAGCATGGTTTTACAACTAATTTGAAAGGCATAGAATGGTTAAAAAGACATTTTCAAAACCACAGAGTGCATACAGTAAATTTTCCTGGTGATCCATATCCAATACATATTGATGCTACATTTACACCTTTAAGAGAAGGTCTAATTTTAAATAATCCCCAAAGAAAATTACCTAAAGAACAAAGAAAAATTTTTGAAAGTAATGGTTGGAAAATTATAGATGCTGCGCAACCTGCACATAATAATCCTCCTCCACTCTGCTATTCTTCAGTTTGGCTATCAATGAATGTTTTAGTTTTAGATCCAAAAACTGTTTGTGTTGAAAAAAGTGAAAAATATCAAGCAGAACAATTGAGCAAACTTGGCATGGAGGTTATTCCTGTGGAACTAAGAGATGCATATGCATTTGGAGGAGGACTTCACTGTTGTACAGCAGATGTATATAGAGAGGGTGAGTTAAAAGATTATTTTCCTAAACAATAAAGAAATAAGTAAATAAAACTAAAATACTATATAAGTTTTAGTTTTCCTTATTTTTACCTAATTCAAATTTTTCCAAACCGGAAGAAAAATTTTTGTCTATAATCTTTTCTTTTTCTTCAAAAGACCTTAGTTTTTCTAAATCTCTCTCTCTTAATCTTTGTTCTCTTAAATTTTCACGTTGTTCTCTTGCTTTTTTTTCTTGATCAAATTTTTCTTCCCATTCTTTAATTTTGATATATTCAAGTTGTTTCTGCTTTTCCTCTTCTTCTTTTATTACTTTTAAAGCTCTTTCACGTCTTCTTTTTTCTTTTAACTCATAATTTTTTTGCTCTTCTTCTCTTGCCTTAAGATCTATATCTTTTCTATTTTGTTCACTCTCTCTAGATTTAAGTTCTTTTTCTTTATTTCTTAAGTCATTGTTAACTAAAGTTAAATTTTCATCTTTTTTAATTAATCTTTCATTTTCATTTTTTTGTTGTTCATCTTTTATCTTTAAATTTTTTTCTTTTGATCTTAAATCGCTCTCCTTTAATCTTAATTTATTTTCTTCTTTTTTTAATCTATCTTCCCAAATTTTTATTTCTTTTTTTTCTCTAATAAGCTCATTATTTTCCTGAAGTTTCTTTAATTTAATTTGTTTAACTCGCTTTATTTCTTGATTTTTTTTAAAATTCTCAAATGCATTACTTAGAGATTTTGTTGTTATAGTTGCTATTTTTGCTAGCCCACTATCACGTTTTGCGATTTTCTTTTTAATTTTTACTCTTTTAATTTTTTTCTTAGTCATTTTTAAAAAGTATATTTGAACAAAGAATTTGAATTCTTTCAATACATACAATTAATTTTTTTTAATGACTATTTCTCATTTCAACCTACAAGTGATAAATATTACTTTATTTCAGAGAATAATGATAATTTTTTTGCATTAATACATTCAAAATATTATTAACTTTTAGTGAGAAAATTTAATAAATTAATTATTGCATGTGATGGAGAGTCTGCCAGTGGCAAAAGTACTGCAGCTAAACTTGTTTCAAAAAAATATAAATTATTGTTAATCAATTCAGGTTTACTCTACAGATATAGTAGTAAATTAGTTATGGTTCACGAACCGAAAAACATCATATCCTTTTTAAGTAAAAAATTTAGAAATGCTTCTTATAAAAAAATATCTAGTCAAAATTTACACAGTGAAAAAATAAGTAATCATGTGGCTATCCTTGCCAAAAATAAAAAAGTCAGAGAAATAATAAATAAATTTCAAAATAAGATTATTCAGAATAATAAAAAGATATGTGTTGAAGGAAGAGATATTGCTAGTAAGATTCTTGCTAAAAAACCAAAATATGACCTAGCTTTTTATTTCAAATGTAATCTAGAAATAGCAAGTCAAAGAAGATGGGTGGATATTAAAAAAAAAGTTCCACTTAAAGAAGTTAAAAGATCCCTCAATAAAAGAACTTTAATGGATAAAAAAAGAAAATATAGCCCCCTTAAAAAAGTTAAAGATGCAATTTTAATTAAAACTGATAAATTTAATAAGAAGCAAGTTTTATCTATAATGTCCAAGTATATAGATAAAATAAATTAAGTTTTACTTTCCTCCTCTTTATTGGGCTCTTCTATAGGTTCGGTTGTAGGATTAAGCTCTATACCAGCTGGGGTAATTGTCTGAGGCATAGCAACAAATTGAGAGTCTGGATTATCTACAGTCGGTCTTATCTTCATTCTATAAACTCCAAAAATACCAATTAATGTATGAAAAAAAAATAAGAAAATAAAAAATCCATTTGAACCAACTATATCCATAAAAATTGAACATAAAAAAGGACCACTTATTGCACCTAACCCAAAAACAAACTGAAGACCAGCCCCTGCTGCAACGAATTTTTCTCTTGGAATATAGTCGTTAGTATGTGCTAAAATTAGCGAAAACATTGGTAAGCTACAAAAAGAAAATAAAATTAAAAAAATATAAAACCATGTTTTACTAGTTGCAAGACCAGGTGGTAGGTACATTTGTCTAGAAACTATTATTGCAAGAATAGCGAAAATTGATGCTCCAAAAGTTGAAAAAACAATTACTTTTCTTCGATCATAAATATCTGATATTTTACCAACTGGAAATTGTGAGATAGCACCAGAAATTGCTAAAAGAAATGTTACTATTGATATTTCAAGTATAGTAAAATTCATCGAAGTTGCATATACAGCTAATAGAGTAAATAACGCTGATTGAATAGTGCCATAAAAAAAAGAACTTATCATTCCAAATGGTGATGCTTCGTAAAGATTTTTAAGAGACATAGCTTTAATTTTTTTAAAAGTTGGGGGTTTCTTTTTAGTCAACAAAATTGGAATTAAAGCTATTGATGTAATAACTGATATTAAAATAAAAGGTTGAAAATTTTTAGGACTACTAAAATTTAGTAAAAACATACCAATACCCATAGCTCCATAAAGTATAACCATATAAACTGATAATACACTTCCTCGATTTTTATTACTTGACCTATCATTTAACCAACTTTCAGCCACAGTATAAATGCAAACCATACTTATTCCCGTCAGTATTCTTAAGAAAAACCATACTAAAGGGTTGACAAAAACAGAGTGAAGTAAAATTACTAATGAAGCTAATGAGGCAAAAGCAGCAAAAACTCTTATATGTCCAACTCTAGAAATTATATTAGGAATAGTGGCTGCACCTATAAAATATCCGACAAAATAACCAGACATCATAAAACCTGTTGAAGTTAAACTGAACTCCTCTTGAACAGCCCTAACACCTAATAGTGAACCTTGAAAACCGTAGGACATCATGATAAATCCCATTCCTAAAAATAATGCCCAAGAGTTTTTTATAACTTTATTCATAAATTGACGTAACTATTCGCCATCTATTATTAAATCAAGACTTAATTGTGACAAACTTAAGAATTTCTTAGCTTTAAAAAGGAGTGAATTGCTATCGTAATTACTATGATCACACCTCCTAGAAGTGTCTCTGTACTTGGTTGTTCTTTTATGATTAGCCAAACCCATATTGGACCTATTATAGTCTCTAATAAGAAAAAAAGATTGACTTCAGCAGCTGGTATAAATCTTGGAGCCATAGTTACCAGCACAAAAGGAATGGCAACACAAAGAATACACATTAAAGGCACTATAATAAGATCATTTTCAATTAGTACATAGCTTTCTATAAAAAATAAGGCAAAAGTTGCTACAAGAAGTTTTCCCACAACAGCTGCGGGCACAAGATTTTTTGATTTTGCAGAGCGGATTGTGACTGCTCCAACGGCCAAACCTATTGAAGTAATAAATCCTAAAATATCACCATAAAAATTTCCTAATTTAAAAGAGTCAAAAAATATATATATGATTGCAAAAAAAGTAATTAGTATTGAAACCCAAGTTTTCTTATCAGGTTGCTCTTTAAGAAAAATTGCACTTAGAACTGCAGATAACATTGGTGCTGTAGCAATCATTACCAAAGTGTTAGCTACATTTGTATTTTGAATTGAAACTACAAAAGTAATATTTGTAATACTAAAAGTACAAACATAAATTATACCTTGGTACCCACTATTTAAAAGAATTTTAAAAAAATTTAATCTATAGATTATTAGCATTCCTAAAAAAACAGTAAAAAAAGGAATAATACCTCTGTAAAAGACTAATCCCCAAGTATCAACATTAGAAAGTCTAATGAATAGAGAGTCTGGAGTAATAAAAATTACAGCTACAAAAGCAAGTAAAGAACCTTTTTGCTGATCAGTAAGATTTTTCAAGCTTTTAATTCTTTCCAAAAAATTTTGGCAAGGTCAATATTTGACAAATCATAAAAAGTTTTTAATCCTGTTGGTGAAGTTACGTTAATATCACCATTAAGTTTTTGGTCAATAAAGTCTATTCCTGCAAAAAATATATTTTCTTTTTTCAGATCTTTTGCAACTATATTTGCTATCCTTTTTTCAGATTTAGTTAATATAGCATTAATAGGTTTAGCTCCCTTACTCATGTTACTTAAAAAAGATCCTTTTTTGGGTACTCTTGATATTGCACCAGAAATTTTTCCATTTATTAAAAAAACTCGTTTATCACCATCTTTAATATCACGTAAAAATTTTTGACACATAATATGTCCATTTCTTTTTATAAAATATTTGATAATTCTAGGATTAAATTTAAACAATAATTTAATATCATTACCACCAAAACTATTAATAGGTTTTAGAATAACATTATTATGTTTTTTAAAAAATATTTTTATTTCATTTATATTTTGTGTAAAAATAGTCTCTGGCATAAATTTTTGATACTTGGCTGAATAAAGTTTTTCAGAAACATTTCTTATAGAAGTTGGGTCATTAATAATTTTAACCTTATTCTTAATACGTTCAAGTATATAGGTAGTAGAAATATATTGAAGATTAAATGGAGGATCTTGTCTAATTAAAATAAATTTACATTTTGTTAAATCTAATTTTTGTTTACTTAATATTTTAAAAAATTTTTTTTTTTTATAATCTAATTTAATAAAAAATCCTTTTGCAATAATTTTTGAATTAATGACTGATAAGTTTCTAGGATCATAGTAAAATATTCTATACTTCTGATTCTGAATTTCATTAGCTAAGAAAATACTTGTGTCTGTATCTGGATTTAATCTTGAAAGATCGTTTCCTTGAATAGCAACAATTTTACTTATCATAAAATTCACTTAAATCATTACTAATAGAAAATTTACTAATCATATGCTGTGCATTTGTAGTTTTATTTTCTATTATCTTTTGTAAGTGACTTAAAAATATAGTTTCGTTTTTATTGGCTTTATTAACGATATCTCTATTCTCCAATCCTTTGCTAGATAGATTCAATAGAACTGATGACCAATGAAGAAGATCTTTGCCCATTAATTGAGTATTGAACCCTTTTTTGGGAGACTCTAGATATGCATTTATTATTTTGTCCTTATCCCATTTGGAAATTAAATTATAAACTTCATCTAAATTTCCATATAACATTCCTACTAAAAAAGCTGGACCAGCACACAAACAATCCCAACCACACGTATCTAATGATCTAAATTCAATATATTTTTTTAATCTATTTTCTGTAAAGATTGTACTTAAGTGAGAAGCTAAATCATCCTCATCTGGTAGACGATTATTAATTTCTTTAATTTTTCCCTTCATAAAATCTTTAAAAGTATATTTTTGTCCTGAGGTATAGCTCTGATTTTTTTTAATGAATAGCATTTTGAAGTTGACTATAAATTCAGCATATTTTTCGAAGTCTAAGTCTTCAAGAAAAAATTTTGGCAGTCCACCCCTGGAGGTATTTTGCCAAACTTTTGATCTATAAGATAAATAATTACTATTTTTTTTTTCAACAATTGAAG
>MDTG01324844.1_pt1 | contig 19078 bp, 14 predicted proteins | sample 811421 | NCBI WGS metagenome assembly MDTG01 (sample SAMN05326645, study PRJNA326480) | marine metagenome | isolation source: seawater | place: Pacific Ocean: South East | collected 2011
ATGCTTAGATTTGAGAAAGATTTTGATAATACGAAGACTATAAGGCTTGAGGAAAATTACAGATCTACCAATAATATATTAAAATCAGCTTCTTCTCTAATCAGCTTCAACGAAGCGAGGTTGGGAAAAGAACTTTATTCTGATCAAGGAAATGGTGATCCAGTTTACATACACTTAGTGAATTCAAGTAGAGATGAAGCCACTTTTGTTGCGCAAGAAATTATGAAGTTAAGAGATGAAAACCCTGATCTTAATAATATCGCTGTATTAGTTAGAGCTGTATTTCAATCAAGAGAGATTGAAGAGGCTCTTATAAGATACTCTGTTCCATACCGCATTGTTGGTGGAATTAGATTCTATGAAAGAGCAGAAATTAAGGACGCTATATCATATTTAAGAATTGTATATGAAAACCAAGACGATGTGGCTTTTGAAAGAGCTATTATGACTCCAAAGAGAGGGGTTGGAGAAAAATCTTTTAATAAGATTATAGAAGTTTCAAAGAAAAAACAAATATCACTTTTTCAAGCTTCAAAACTCTTAGCTGGAACAGATGAGGTAAATAAGAAAGCTTCATCAAGCTTAGATGAGTTCATAAAAGTGATTGAAAGAGGAATCTCACTGATAGAAACAACTCAATATCCTGAAATATTGAAAGTTTTACTAGATGAGTCAGGGTATATGAACATGCTTAAGAATGACAAGAATGTCTCTGCACAAACAAAAATTGAGAATATAAAAGAACTAATTATAGCTATGGAAGATTACAATAATATTGAAGAATTTTTAGAGCATATTTCTCTAGTTACTTCTGTAGATGAAAACAATGAAGACAATAAAGTTAGCTTAATGACCTTACATGCAGCTAAGGGATTAGAATATGATTTTGTATTCTTGCCTGGATGGGAAGAAGGGTTATTCCCTCATCAAAAAACAATTGATGAGTCTGGAAATAAAGGAATAGAAGAAGAACGAAGACTAGCTTACGTGGGAATAACAAGAGCAAAAAAAACAGTTAATATCTCCACTTCAATGTCTAGAAGATTCCAAAATAATTGGATGCCGTCATTGCAATCAAGGTTTATAGAAGAATTAGACCAAGATTTAGTCAAAACATTTAACCATATAGATGATCATTTAGAAAAATTTGACGATTTTAATCAAGATTTTGATTACAAACCAAAGCGAATATCTTTGAACTCATTAGAAGGATCTAGTTATAAAACAGTTTTAGCTATGGAGGAAGAAAATGTAAGAGATATAAACGATGATATAATTCTTAAAATTGGTCAATTAGTTAAACATAAGAAATTTGGTATTGGTAAAATTCAAGATATCGATGGATCAAAGGCAGTTGTAGATTTTGATGAACATGGTAAAAAAAAGTTAATAACTGATTTTCTTACGCCATGCTAAATACTAGACAAAAATTAACAAAATTAAGAGGGCTCTTCCTTGAGTATGATATTGATTGCTATTTAGTACCTCATGCTGATGAGTTTCAAAATGAATTCCTCCCAAGATATAGTAGGCGACTTGAATGGCTAAGTAATTTCACAGGCTCCGCTGGAGATATAATTGTTACAGAAAACAAAGCATATATATTTGTAGATGGAAGATACACAATACAAGCACACAATGAAGTAGATAAAAGTTGTTTCTCAATTATAAATTATAAAGAGGCAACTCCATCAAAAATTATAAATTCGCTAAGAAAAAATAATTTAAGAATTGGTTTTGATAGTAACATTTTAAATATAGGAAAATTACAATTCTTAAAAAAACAATCAAAGAATAGAGTTAAATATATTGAAATCCAAAATAATTTGATTGATGAATTGTGGTCAAATAAACCTAAAAAAATTAAGTCAGAACCTTTTCTTTACCCATTGAGATATAGTGGAGAAAAATCAGAAGAAAAAATTAATAAATTAATTGCATTCATGAATAAATCTAAAGTTGATCGTTACATATTAACTGCTACAGAATCTATTTGTTGGTTGTTCAATGTAAGGGCAAAAGATATTGAATATTCTCCACTATTTTTAAGTAAAGCAATTATAGAATCTAATGGAAAAAGTATAATCTTTTCCGACTCTAATAAATCTTTAAAGCTTGGCAAAAAAATTCAATTAAGGGGGTCTAATGAAATCCAAAGATATATTGCTGAAGCAAAAAACAAGAATTTAAAATATATGGCCTCCGCTTCGTCAATTTCTGTAGAATTATATAGAGCAGTATCAAAATCAAATAAAATAGTTTTTAAAGACGATATTATTGAACATCTTAAGGCTCAAAAAAATATAACAGAGATTATGGGAATGAAAAATGCCCATATCAGAGACGGGGCCACTCTTTCTAAATTTATTTATTGGATTAAGAACTCTGTACCAAAAAAGAAAACCACTGAGCTCGATGCAATTAAGTATTTAGATAATCTTAGAAAAAAAAATAAAAATTTCGTCTCCTTAAGTTTTCCAACAATAGCTGGTACTGGTCCGAACGGTGCTATTGTTCATTATCGTGCATCAAAGAAATCCAACCGTAAGATTAAAAAAACTGATCTATTCTTAGTAGATTCAGGTGCTCAATACTTAGATGGCACTACAGATGTGACTAGAACTATAGCTTTTAATAAAGTCACGAAAAATCAAAAAGAAATGTATACTAGGGTATTAAAAGGTCATATTGCTGTAGCAAAAAGTAAATCTAGTCATAGAGAAAAAGGTAAAAATTTAGATAAACTTGCTAGGAAATATTTAAAGCAAGTTAATAAAAATTTTGATCATGGTACAGGACATGGAGTTGGAAGCTTCCTAAATGTACATGAAGGTCCTCAGGTAATATCTCCCAATGGACGAGTGAATTTTAAGCATGGTATGATTGTTTCAAATGAGCCTGGCTATTATAAGAAGAATAATTATGGAATTCGGATAGAAAATCTTATCCTTGCGAAAATAGCAAATGATACTCTACAGTTTGAAACAATAACTTTTGCTCCGTTAGAAAAGAAACTTATTAATCATGATCTTTTAACTAAAGAAGAAGTCTGCTGGATCAATGATTATCATGCTCAAGTTAGAAAACATTTATTGCCATTTATGAATGGTAGGCAGTCAAAGTGGCTTAAAGAAGAAACAGAAAGAATTATTCATTAGAAATTGACGTCCACTCTTCTTCAGTGATTATTTTAACTCCCAAATCCTTCGCTTTAGAAAGCTTGGAACCAGATTTCTCTCCACTTACCAACAAATCTGTAGATTTGCTAATACTTGATACAACTTTCGCTCCAAGACTCTCTGCTTGAGACTTTGCCTCTGCTCTTGACATATTTTGAAGAGTTCCTGTGAATAAAATTGTTTTACCAGATATAGATGATTTTTTAACAGGTGTTTTATCCAAATAAACTTCACAAAGCTCTAAAAGATTAATCATTTCTTTCTTATTATCTTTAAAACTCAAGTATTCATTAAATGAGTCAATTGCTTTTGGGCCCAAACCATCAACATTATGCATTTGCTTAATTATCTCAGAAGATAAATGGCCTTTAAATGCTATAGCATCTATAAATTGTTCTTTATTTTTAAATATAGATGAAATTACTTTTGCATTCTTTTCACCAACAAACCTGATGCCTTGTGCGTATATTAGTTTTGATAGAGATACTCTTCTCTTGTCTTCAATGGCTTTTACTAAATTATTAAATGATAGTTCCCCCCAACCTTCTAGACTAGAAATTTGTTTAGATTTATTCTTAAGTAAAAAAATATCAGAATATTTTTTAACAAGTCTATTTTTATATAATAAATTAATCTGCTTATCACCCAATCCCTCTATATCTAAAGCATTCCTAGAAACAAAGTGCTTTAATCTTCCTATAATTTGAGCTTCACAAATATGAGTTCCAGAACATCTAATAACAACTTCCTCTTCATCAGCAACAATAACAGACCCACAGACAGGACATTTCTTTGGAGCTTTATAAATATTATTTCTTTTTTTATTTTTTGAATTAATTACTTCAATAATATGTGGAATTACATCTCCAGCTCTTTCAACAATAACACTATCACCTTCACGAATATCTTTTTTACTAATTTCATCAAAATTATGAAGAGTAGCATTGGAAACTAATACTCCTCCTATATTTATTGGTCTTAACCTTGCAACAGGTGTCACGGATCCTGTTCTTCCAATTTGTATATCTATTTTTTCAATGACTGTTTCTGCTGACTCAGACTCAAATTTATGAGCAATTGCCCATCTTGGTGCTTTTCCTACTGATCCTAATCTCCTTTGTAAATCTAGATTGTTAATTTTATATACTAGCCCGTCAATATCGTACGGGATACTAGATCGCTTTTTATTAATCTCTATATAAATATCTTCCAAACATTTTATACCGTAACATTTTTTTAAATATGGACTAATTGGAATACCCCATTTTTTAAACTCTAACATTTGAGAAAAATAATTATCGTTATTGGATTCCTCAAAATATCCGAATCCATGTGAAATAAACTTTAGAGGTCTTATGGCAGTTATTGATGGATCTAGTTGCCTTAGACTTCCTGCAGCAGCATTTCTTGGATTTGCAAACTGATTATTATTAGTAGAATTTAGTTTTTGGAAATCTAATTTACTAATAAAAATCTCTCCCCTTATCTCAATTTTATTTGGAGGGGAGCTAGTTTTTAATTTTTTTGGAATATCCTTAATTGTAAGTATATTTGAAGTAATTACTTCACCAATTTCACCATTTCCTCTTGTTGCACCGATATTTAGCTCTCCGTTTATGTAAATTAAGTTAACAGATAGTCCATCGATTTTTGGTTCTATTGAAAATTCTATTTGATCATTGAAATCTTTAAGGTAATTTTTAATTTTTTTTTCAAAATTTATTAGGTCATTGATATCCATTGCATTATCGAGAGATAACATACGAGATGGATGCTTAAACTTTTTAAACAGTTCAGAAACTGATCCACCGATTTTATTTAAAGGATTATCAGAAATCTTAATCTTTGGATTTTCATTAATTAATTTTTTAAATTTTTGAACTAAATTATCATAATCTGAATCGGAAATCTCCGGATTATCTTTATTGTAATAAAGATTATTGTGATAATGTATCTCTGAAGCAATATCTTCTAATTTTTCTTTTAGTTCTTTATTAACCACAATTAAATTAGCTTATATCTTTAACAATCTCATAGCTCATTGCATACCATTTACTGTCAGGAAAATTATACCCCAGAGTTGCAGCATATTTTTTTGCATCATCAACAAGGCCCAAAGTATAATATATTTCTACTAACCTATGCAAAGTTTCAGCAGTGTAAACTGATGTTCCATAATTATCTAAAAGCTCATTATATCTATTAATTGCCGAAATCCATTGATGGTTAAATTGATAAAATCTTGCAATTTCCATCTCTTTAGCGGCCAACCGATCATTTATAATATCTATTTTATCTTTAGAATCTTTTGCAAATTCTGAATCTGGATATTTTTTAGTAACTTCATAAAAAGCTTGTTTCGCTTTAGCTGTAATACTTTGATCTCTTTCAACGTCCCTAATTTGTTCAAAGTAATTTAAAGCTCTTAAGTAATATGCATATGATATTTTTCTGCTTCCAGGATATAAAGCTATAAATCTTTCTAGACTATCCAAACTTTTATCATACATTTGAGATTTATAATAACAGAATGAAGTCATAAGCTGAGCTTGGTTAGACCACTTTGAGTAAGGATATTGTCTTTCAATATCTTCAAACATAATGGCTGCATCAACAAAATCTTTTCTATCCACTAGATCCATTGCTCTTGAGTAAAGTATTCTTAACTTTTCCCCTTCAGTCTCGGGAGCAGCAATTTTAGTGTCTGAACAGCTTATTAACGCTGATGAGAACAAGACTATAAGGACAATTCTTTTAAACATAATCATTAATTTGAAATCACTAGACTATCTTAAAGATTATTTAATAAGATTAAAGTCTATTTCTTCTATGATTTAAATAGCAGCAGATATTTCTGTATGAGATTTAGTTGATCTTTGACCTATGTTAGAAAGGTTTTCGTCTATCAATTTCCAATTTGACTGGTCTGAAATTAATGTTTTTAATAATTCTTGTGTTAAGCCATGACCTCCACAAAAAATTTCAAAGTGACCTTGAACCCTTTTACCTAATAAAAACATATCACCAATAAAGTCTAAAATTTTATGTCTCACAAATTCATCTGGGTACCTTAACTCACCTTCATTAACTATGCCATTATCATCAACTAAGATTGCGTTATTGAGAGATCCACCCTTAATCAATCCTTTTTGAAGCAGCATATCAATATCTTTTTTGAAACCAAATGTTCTGGAGTTTGATATTAATTCTCGATACATAATTTCATTAAAAGATTCCAAAGTTAATCTTTGATCACCTAAAAAAGTATTATTGTATGAGATAGTGTAATCAATACTGTAAGACTCGTTTGGTGTAATTTTAATAAATGATTCTTTATTGCCAACCATAATGGGTCGCATGATTTTTAAAATTTTATGAGGCACTTTTAAATTCTTAATACCCGCTTCATCAATTAAATCTAAAAATATTTTTGAGCTTCCATCAAGAATAGGAATCTCATCAGTATCAATATCAATTAAAACGTTATCTATGCCTAATCCATAAAAAGCAGACATTAGATGCTCAATAGTACTTACCTTATTTCCAAAATTATTTTGTATTGTAGTGCACAGTTGAGAAGCAACCACATTTTGAATAATTGCATCTATAACCTTTTCTTCAGATTCAGTATCTAAATCAACTCTTTTAAATTTAATACCAGTATTCGCTGGCGCAGGATGAACAGTCACATTTGTATTGTTACCCGAATGAAGACAAACTCCTGAAAATGAAAATGATTTTTTTAAAGTTTTTTGCATGTGAATTTTTATCTAACGTAGATTTATAGTAGGTTTGCTAAATCAACTACACACAAACATTATTACCTTATGTTACCATTAAATTGTTTTAAAGAACTGATAAACTGCTGAAAAAATTGATTTTTTTCTTTTTGTTTCTGAGATTTCATCAACCTCTATTTCATGGTTAATTGCGTAAGCAAGAAGCCCAAAAGCTGAACTTAGCGAAGGATTTTTAATTATTAATTTTGAACCGTTAATTCTTAATGATGATCCTAATCTACATTTGGATAATTTAAATTTTTTCTTAATTATTTTATTTAATAATAAAGATTTTGAAGCGTAACCTGTGTATATAATATTATTTTCCACTAAGGAACAGTATTTTGTATTCTTAATCTTGAGATAAATTAAGTCTACAAGTTCTTCTGCTCTAGATTCATAAATCTTAAAATATTCAATTTCTTTATTTTCTATATCTCTATGAATATCTACCTTATCCATTTTTTTTCTTATATTTTCAGCTTCATTAATGTTAATCGAAAGAACATTACTAAGATCTTTTGTAAAATTATAGGCACCCAATGGAATTGTCTCAAAATAAATTAATTGATTGTCTAGGGTAAAAGATAAGAATGTTTTTGTTTTACCAATATCAATAGATATCGCTCCTAGACTAGACTCCATTTCATTTAACACCGCAAGGCTACTTGCATAATTACTTAGAACTATTTGCTTTACATGCAAGTCTGCGGCATCAAAAAAATTATAAATCTTTTTAATTTCATCATTTTTAGAAACAATATTGTGCCATTTAGTGGTAAGATTGCGCACTTTTAAATCTATTGGATCAGAAACACTCTTTGAATCATTAACTCTATAACTGATAGGGAATGAATGTAAGGGAGTATTTGTTTCAGAATATAATTTTTTAAAATCTTCACCTTTAAAATATGATTTGATATGATCATCTTTTATAAAATCATCTCCTATACTTACAAAATGGTCAGTATATATTGACTGAACAGAATTAACTATATTTACGTAAACACCATTTATTTTAATTGACGCTTCGTTCTCAGACTGTTTTATTGCTTCCTTTAAATGATCTAAGAATAACTCGCTATCAAGACTTAAAGGGTCAATACAATCTATAGGAAATTTACTAATTCCTGTTCCAATTAGCTGAAGAATATTTCCCTGGTTTACAATTTGAAGTTCTTGAGCGATCAAGCAAATAATTTTATCAGGCCTAATATCAATTGCACTTATGATTTTTTTTGACATTAAACTTCTTCTAGGCCAAATTTAACTTGATCACCGTCAACCTTAATAACTGCTCTTCCTTTTATTCTAAGATCTACCTCAATAATATTGCTATCCAATATTTGATTATCCTCAAATAATTTTTTCAAGTTTATCAAAGATTCCATTACATCTACATCAGGTAATTTTACTAAAAGATCATTAGATAAAACCAGATTCCACCTTCTTTTATCAATAAACTCCAATCCATCAACTTTACCTCTAATTCCTGGAAAATTAATATTAATTTCTTTAATAATCTCGTTTAATTTCTTTTCTGCTTTTTCGCCTCTGACAGTAATAAGATTATTGTATTTATTTACATCTGGATTTGAAATAATTATTTGTCCATCAATATCAATAAGGAAAATATTTTGGTTTTCATAAAATATTGCAAAGGGATCACTTTCAATAATATTTACACTTAATGTACTAGGATAAATTTTTTTTATATTTGCTCTTTTTATCCACCCTATATCTTCGAGTAAAATTTTAGCTTGATCCTTATCAAAAATAATTAAGTTATTTAGATTTTCAGATAATATTTCTCTTAATTCATATGTCTTAGTTTTTTCATTTCCAGTGATCTGGATATGTTTAATTTTAAAAAAATCGTTTAATAAATAAGGATTAAAATTAATCACCAAAAGCATAACCAAAGTGAAAATTAATAGTGATAAGAAAAATAAGTTTATATATTTAACGATTTGTTGAAGCATCATTTATAATCCAATTAATTAATTCATCAAAATTAGTCCCTTTACTATTAGCAATCTCAGGAACAAGAGATGTTGGAGTCATTCCTGGTTGCGTATTAATTTCGAGAATATAAAAAATTCCACTTTTCTCTTCTAATATAAAGTCTGTTCTAGAAATACCCTTACAGCCTAGAGCATGATGGGCTTTTAAGGCAAGTTTTTCAACAGAATCTAACTGCTGAGTGGTTATTCTTGGTGGAATAATATGCTTTGTTTGTCCATTATCAAAATATTTGGACTCGTAGTCATAAAATTCATTTTTTGGATCAATTTCAATAGATCCAGTTTTATTATCACCATATATTGCCACCTGAATCTCTTTGCCTTGAATAAATTTTTGAATAAGTATTTCATCTCTTTCTTTATTTTTTTCAAGGTATTTGATCTTATCTTGTTCATTTTTAATTATACCTACCCCAACGCTTGAACCTTCATTTCTTGGCTTCAAAACATATGGATAATCCATTAAATTTTTATCTTTAATTTTTTTTAAATTTGACAAAATTGTATTTGGATAATTTAAATTAATTTTTTTAAAAATTTCTGATGATTTATGTTTGTCCATTGCTAATTCTGAAGCTTTGATTCCTGAATTTGTATAGGGGACATTCGTAAATTCTATTATTTTTTGAACTTTACCATCTTCTCCCCATGTGCCATGTAAGGCATTAAAAATCACATCAGGATTATATTTTTTTATTTCAATTTTCAAGTTTTCATCAGCATCTACTTTAATAACTTCATAATTGTTCCTTTTAAGTGAATCATTTATTCCTTCAGATGAAATAATACTTATTTCTCTCTCTGAAGAAATCCCTCCATAAATTAGCATTACCTTCTTAAATTTATTCATTCTTTCCTAATATTTTAATTTCCCACTCAAGTGATACTCCAGTCTTATCAAATACTCTTTGCTTTATCATCTCACCAAATGATTCAATATCATTAGCTGATTCAAATTGTTTGTTGACTATAAAATTTGCGTGCTTATCGGATATGCTAATATTCTTTACCTCTATAGCTTTAGATCCTGCAATCTCAATGAGTTCCCATGCTTTTTTGTCAGATTGTATAATAGGATTTTTAAATGTGCTTCCAGCTGTTCTTACTTTCTGTGGCTGTGAAAGGATTCTATTATTATTAATTTTTTGCATTTTTTTTTCAATTTCATTCTTATTTCCTATTACTTTATCAAACGTCACATTTAAAATAATTAAATCCTTTACTCTTGAATTTTTTCTATAAGTTAAAAAATTTTCTGATTTATCAATTATTATTTCGTTTCCGAAACAATCAATACATACTGCTGAAACGAATATATCTTTAATTTCTGAACCATAACACCCAGCATTCATTGCAACTGCTCCGCCCACACAACCTGGTATCCCAGTTAAAAATTCAAATCCTTCAATTGACTCTGATAAGCAAAACTTTGCCAACACCTTATCAGGAACACTAGCACCAACATTTACTGAATTTCCTTCTATAGATATGTTGCTAAAATTCTTTCCTAACTTGATTATAATTCCATCAATTCCACCATCCCTGATAAGTAAATTAGAGCCCATTCCAATTACTGTTCGGTTTATATAAGATGGTAACAAACTAAGCATTGAAATTAATTCAGCAGGAGAATTTGGCATAAAGAAAACTTCTGCGTTACCTGCTACTCCAAACCATGATAATTTGGAAAGATTATAATTATATTCTACCTTACCTTTAATTTCATTTTCTAAAATAATATTTTTTACTAGATCAACTAACTTACTCATAAGCTCTCTTCATGAGATAATAAAAATCATGAGCCCATTTAGTAACTGTTCCAGCACCAAGGAATACAATTGTCGTTTTACCATTGAATTGATCGATCAAATCTATGATTGAATTATTATCAACATATTCTGAAGATTTTGTTTTCGACTTAAGAGCAATAGTTTTTATAAGGCTATTTAATTGAAATTTTTTAGGTTTCTTTTCTCCAGCTGAATAAACTTCAGAAATCAGAACATGATCTGTTGAGTTAAAGGCTGTTGAAAATTCTCCTTTTAATGAAACTATCCTACTAAACCTATGAGGTTGAAAGACAGCTATTAAGTTATTGGATGGCCTGGACTCTTTAATTCCTGATAAAACGTTATAAATTTCAGTTGGATGATGAGCATAATCGTCAATTATTTCAATATTTTTAACAGTTCCAACATGTGTCAAGCGTCGCTCAACACCTTGAAAATCAGTAATTGATTTTTTTATTTGTGTCACTTTAATGCCTACCTTCACTGCAACGGCAACAGCAGCTAGTGCATTAAGAACATTATATTTTCCAACTAAAGGTATCGAAAAATTCTTATACTTTTTACCTTTGTCATTATCTTCTTTAATATAAATATCAAAAAATGTTTTATTTTCTCTGATTCTAATATTTGTTGCTCTTATATCGTTATCGTTATTAAGGCCATACTTAATAATCTTTGTTGTTGTAATTTTTTCTATAATATTTCTTACGTGCTTATTATCATTACAAACAATAGCACATCCATAAAATGGTACTTGAGTAATGAATTTCATAAAAGATTTTTTTAAATTTAAAAAACTTTTATAATGATCTAGGTGTTCTTCATCTATATTTGTTATAACAGAAATTGTTGATGATAATTTCAAAAATGTTGAATCTGACTCATCTGCCTCAACAACCATCCATTTTCCATTACCTAGTCTAGTATTAGTCCCATATTCATTAATAATTCCTCCATTAATTATTGTAGGTTTATATCTTGATTTACTTAAAACAGAGGCAATTAATGAAGTAGTTGTCGTTTTTCCGTGAGACCCTGAAACAGCAATTGTTTTCTTTAAACTTACAAGTTGAGCAAGGATATTTGACCTGGGAATAGATGGAATTAATTTATCCTTGGCAAACTTGAGTTCTTTATTGTTTTTTTTAATTGCTGAAGAATAAATTACTAAATCAACATTTTTAAGATTGTTTTTAGAATGGCCAATAAACACTCTAATTTTTTTCCCCTTTAGCCTTAAAATATTTGAATTTAAACTTATATCGCTTCCCTGAACAGAATAACCCAAACCTTTTAGTATTTCAGCAATTCCACTCATACCGATTCCGCCAATACCTATAATATGTATCAACTGTTTTTTATTAATTTTCATAATTCTTTTTTAATTATTTCATAAATTCTCTCGCATGGATTCAAATTAACTACATTTGAAGTAAATGCACTAATATAATCTTTTTTAGATCTATCTTTATAGTTCGAATAAATCGCTAGGTATATTTTTTTTACGTTCAAATTTTTATTAAGAATGATTTTAGCTATCTTTTTTTTCTCTAATTCAAGAGCATTATAATATTGGTGATTGTCAACAGCATAAGGGTAAGGAATTAAAATAGCAGGTTTTCCATAATAAATAATTTCATTTACAGTAGAAGATCCTGATCTAGAGATTATTAAATCTGATTCAAATATTATTTTTGGTAAATCTAAAAAAAATTCTTTAACATTATATTTAACCCCTGATGTACTATATGCATTACTTACTAAATTCAAATCTTCGACTCTTACTTGGTGACTAACAGAGCATGGAATATTATTTTCTTTCTGAAATTTAATAATAGCTTTAGGTATAACATTTGAAAAAGATTTAGCTCCCTGACTTCCACCAATAATACAAATTTTAAAATAATCTTTATTTTTTTTAATATATTTTGAAGCTTTGTAAATTCTTACAGGCATTCCAACTTTCATAATTTTATTTAAAAATTTTTTGTTTACATTTCTTGTCTTATCAAAAGTTGTAAACAAGTATTTAATCCTTCCCATTAAATACTTATTGGCTTTTCCTAAGACTGCATTAGCCTCGTGAGCTGCAACTTTATATCCAAGGATTGATCCTGAAAGTAAAAATGGAAATGTTACATAACCGCCAAAACCAATCGTAAAATTGGGTTTGAGCTTAAAAAAAATAATCAATGATTGAAACAATATAATTGGAAGGTTAATTAATTGTGAAATTCTTTTATTAGATGTAACAGGCTGCCAAATAGTTATAATTTTTTTATTATTAATAGATGAAAAAAAAGACTCACCTCTTTTATCTGTAACAATATAACAATCTACTTTCTTTTTACGCAGACTATTATAGATAACTAGAATAGGTAGACAATGTCCACCTGTCCCTCCTCCTGTTAATATTATTTTTTTCATTAAAATATGGTGTCTAATTATTATGTCTTTTTTTTGAAAACATCATTATTAGACCACAAGTAATTGACATTCCAAGAATTGAAGATCCACCATAACTTATAAAGGGTAAAGTAATCCCAGTGGTTGGAATAAGTCTAATATTTACAGATATATGAATTAACGCCTGTAAACAAAAGTATACGACAAGTGTAAACAAGCTGATTTGAATAAAATGATTATTGTTGCCATACAAGCTCTTAAAGCTGTTATAAGCGATTATGAAAAAAATAGTTAATAGCATTAAGCATCCTACTAAACCGTATTCTTCTGCAATTACAGAAAAAATATAGTCAGATTCTGCTTCTGGAATTTTATCCTTAATTATTCCATTACCTGGACCTACACCTGTTAAACCACCTGATTTAATAGCTTTTAATGACATCTCAGCTTGTGAGACATCGTATTGATCAGGTGCAAGGAATGAATTTATTCTATTCTGAACATTAAAATTAAAAAAATAAATTCCTAGAAACGCTATGATACCTAGAAAGATAATTAAAATCAGAATTATAAAACTAAAACCACTTAAAAATATAGAAGAAAAGTAAATTGCTGATACTAAAATAAATTGGCTGATATCTGGTTGTATTACTAAAATAATAGAAATAGATAGATAAATTATGAAGCTTAAAATATAAGAATAAATTTTATTTTTCCCATTTTCACTGCTCAAGATATAGGCAAGTAATAAACAAAAAAATGGTTTAATGATCTCAATTGGCATAATCGTAAAATATTTTAGATCAATCCATCTCTTAGATCCGTTAATTTCACTTCCAAAAATAGTTGTTAAAAATAGTAATATAAAGAAAACTGAAAATAAAAGTATCGTAAAAACTTTTATTTTCATAACATCAAAAAAAGAAATCATAGAACATAATGCTAATCCTAATATTAGATAAATTGCTTGAGATGAAAACACAGAAAAAATGTTACTAGTGTTTGAATATTGATTATTCTGATTAATAGTTAAACTTATAAAGAGACCAATGAATATAAGCAACAATACTGAAACAAATATTGGTTTATTTAACTGATCCCACCAATCAGTAAAAAAACTACTGTCTTTATTTATAACATCATTCATATTATTTATTTAATTTAATCAATTTTTTAAATCTTTTTCCTCTCATTTCAAAATTTTTAAATTGATCAAATGAAGCTGCGCCAGGACTAAATAAAATTGTATTATTAGACTTATTATTTCTAGCACGTGATACGGCCATTTTTACAGCAAGTGATAAATTTTTAACATAATGAGTTTCTATTTTGTCTTTAAAATAATTAAGAAAAGGATTCTCATTTAGACCAATAATAAACACAACAACCAATTGATTAATATACCTGTCTAAAATTTTAATGTTATTATCTTTAGCTAGACCACCACATATTAAATAAATATTTTTATAGTTTTTTAAAGCAGGTATTAAAGATTCAAAATTTGTTGCCTTAGAATCATTAATTATCATCATTTTTTTATTTTCTAAAACTATTTCCTGCCTATGTTCCAGACCTTTGAATGTTCTAATTGCATTTAATACTTTTGAATATTTAATATTTAACAATCTAGATATTTGAATAGCAAAGAAAACATTTTCTTTATTATGGCTTCCTAATAGGTGAGAATTAGAAACATTGGCATTCTGAATATTTCTTTTTATAAAGATTTTTTTTGAACTACAATAAAATGATAAATAATTTTTTTTAAAATCTACATACATAATCCTTTCTTTTAACGATCTTGAAAAAAACTTAATTCTTGATTTTAATTCCTTGTGGCTTTGGTTAATAATACCAAATTGATTAGTATTTAAATTTCTAAATATTTTTAATTTTTCTTCAGCATAATTTTTAATACTTCCATGCCTATCCATATGATCAGTACTAAGGTTTAATAAACATGCATAATCTGGTGAAAATAAACTTGAATTTTCAAGTTGATAAGATGAAATTTCTATTATGTAAATCCCTCTTTTTAATTCTTTGGATGAAAATATCGGCTTTCCAATATTTCCAACCAGAGAACAAGGAATATTATTTTTATTAAGAATATGACTTAAAAGAGTGACAACTGTAGATTTTCCATTGGTTCCTGTTACTCCAACTACCTTAATCTCATTTTTATACCTAAAATTGTCTAAGTAAATTTGAAATAAATCTAGCTCACTAATAATCTTACATTTATTCTTTTTTGCTGATTTTAATATCTTATGAGCTTTAATTCCTTTTGATTTTATTCCTGGACTAACAACTAAAAAATCAATTTTTTTCCAATCAAAATTTTTGTTAGTGAAAATATTATATTTATTTCCTTTAAATTTTTTCCTAATTAGGCTGTTATCATCCCAAAAAAATATATTTGCTCCACTTTTATATAATGATTTTGCAATTGCCTTTCCAGTAACTCCCATTCCGAGGATGAGTACATATTTCGACGAGAAGACGTTTGAAGAGATCATATGACTAGCGTATTTTTAAAGTTGCTAATCCTATAAGGGCTAGAATTACTGCAACAATCCAAAAGCGAATAACTATTTGAGACTCAGGAACTCCTTTTTGCTCAAAGTGATGATGCAATGGTGCCATTTTAAATATCCTTTTTCCTGTAAGCTTATAGGAGCCAACCTGAAGAATAACTGATAAAGCTTCAGCAACAAATATCCCTCCTACAATGGCTAAAACAAGCTCTTGCTTTATTAATATGCTAATTGATCCAATTGCCCCCCCTAAAGCTAATGAACCTGTGTCACCCATAAAAACCATAGCAGGTGGTGCATTATACCATAGAAAGCCTAGGGCAGCGCCGATAATTGCTGCACATAATACTGCTAATTCTCCCGCTCCAGGCAGGTAATTGATGTATAGGTATTCAGAATAAATAATATTACCAGCCAAGTAACATATCAGAGCAAAAGTTAATGCAACAATCATTATTGGAACTATAGCTAATCCATCTAAACCATCTGTAAGATTAACTGCATTCGCTGATCCAACAATTACTAAAACAATAAATAGTATTGAAAAATAGCCCATATTTAAAAAAACATCTTTAAAAAAAGGAAGTGAAAGTAAATTCAAATCTTGAAAATCCAAAATTTCCTTTATCCAATATATAAAAATAATTACTATTAATAACTGAAAAAGAATTCTTATCTTTCCAGAAATACCATTACTTGAGTTGCTTTTAATTTTTTTAAGATCATCTATAAATCCGATTAAACCAAAAGACACCATAACAAAAATGACTGGCCAAGTAATTAAACTATTAGGATTGCACCAAAAAATAATTGAAATAATTATTGATAAAAGGATTATTATTCCACCCATAGTAGGTGTTCCTTTTTTTGCTATTATATGAGATTGAGGTCCATCAGATCTAATTGGCTGTCCATCAACTTGAAGAGAACTCAATTTTCTAATAAAAAGCGGACCAAATAGAATAATTAGTATGAATGAAGTCATTAATGCAAGTCCTGTTCGGACAGTAAGATAACTTACTAAATTTAATATTAAATCTAACTCTAAATAATTTATTAAATATAAAATCACACTATTTACTTAATTTAAATACTCAATCACCTTGTTTAATCTAATAGAGTTTGAACCTTTTATAAAAATAGAACAATTATTGACTATAAAGGTATCAATCTTTTTTATTAGTTGATCAACATTATTAAAGAAAAAAACATTTTTTTCTTTGCTTAATTTTTTTAATTTATAAAAGTTGTTTCCAATAAACAAACAATAATTAAATGATTGATTTAAAGCCAATTTAAATATTTCTTTATGAAATACTTCAGATTTTTTTCCTAATTCATTCATATCACCAATTATAAATATTTTATTCTTTCTATTTATAGCACTAAAAGATTTAATTGTAGCAATCATTGATACCGGACTAGCATTATATGCATGATCAATAATTTTTAATTTGCTGTTTTTAAAAGAAATTTCCTTTGTTTTGCCTCTGCCTTTAGTTAATTCTAAGCTATTGATTCTTTTTATTAAATTTAAGTTTAAATTTAAAGCTGATAATACTCCCAATAAAGAAAGGAAATTAGTCTCTAAAACTTCTTGATCATGAGAAATTCTATATGTTACTTCTTTTATTGTTTTAATTTTTGAATTAAGAGTCAAACCAGATCTAGTTCTTTCTTTCTTGGATATAAAAATATCTGAATTTTTCTTATCGCCAAAAGTAACCAAATCTTTTATTTTTTTTTCTTTAGCAAGATTTTTAATCATCGAAAAGTTTTTTATATTCCTATTTATAATGAGAGTATTAACTGAATTAACAGAAGTAAAGATTTCTGATTTTGCCAAAGCTATTTCTTTTAATGACTTAAAATTTTTACTATGAACGTGATGAACATTAAGAATAATTGAAATTTCAGGATTAGCTATTTTTGATAATTCTTTAATTTCATTTTTATGATTCATTCCTAGTTCAAAAATTCCTATTTGAGTTTTTTTTGGCATATTTAAAATTTCTAGAGGAAGTCCATAATTATTATTAAATGACTTTCGTGAACAATAGGTTAATTTTGAATCTAATAATATGTGATTTAAATAATCTTTAGTGCTAGTTTTACCAACGCTACCAGTAATTCCTATTACTATTCCCTTAAAAGATTTTCTATAGTACTTAGCAAGCTTTATTAAGGCTTTATGCGTATCTGAAACCAAAATTTGTGGAATTTTAATTTTTTTTATCTTTCTTTTTACTATAGCCAAGACAGCACCTTTTTTCTCTGCTTGTTGGAGAAAATTATGACCATCATTTTTTTTCCCTACTATAGCAAAAAATATATTCCCTTTTTTTATATTTCTTGAATCAATCTCGGCACCTGTTATTTCTAAATTATCTAGATCTGCTTTAAAAACAGCATTCAATTCTTTTGATGATACAAAATTTTCTTTCATTTTTATAAAAATTTTTTAGCAACTTTCAAATCGTCAAATGGAAGATATTTACCTTTTATTATTTGGTATTTTTCATGACCTTTACCAGCAATTATTAATATATCCTTGCTATTGAGTAGGCCTATAGATTTTTTAATAGCATTCTTACGTTCCCCTAAATCAATAATTTTTTTAGAATTTTTAATAATTTCCCTTCGAATTTTAATTGCATTTTCATTTCTAGGATTATCATCAGTCACTAAAGCTTTATCAGAATATTTTTCAGCAACTTTTCCCATCAGGGCTCTCTTTTTTTTATCTCTATTCCCACCACAACCAAATAAAACTACTATTTGACCATCACATATAAGTTTAGCTTCAATTAGTACATTCTTTAATGCATCAGGGGTATGCGCAAAGTCTATATAGATTCGTGCTCCGTTATTTTTTCTTCCTGCTAGCTCCATTCTTCCAGGTACATGAGGGGCATTTAAAGAAAATTTAGTCATTTTCTTTGCATTGAAACCTATCAAAGACAGTCCTGTTGCAGCAATCAAAAAATTTTTGATTTGAAAAATTGGAAAATCTTTGAATTCAAATTTATATAATTTTGAATTCATAAATATTTCTACATTTACTTTTTTATTTTTAATATTGATTTTTTTAATTCCTTGTCTTTTGCTACTATTGCTCATTAGTTTATATTTGACTTTATTTTTAATGAGTAATTTTTTTAATTTTTTTAAATGATCCGTTTCACCATTGATTAATGATACTCCATTCTTAGCTGAATGAAGTTTAAATAAATCTATTTTACTCAAAATATAATGATTCATATTTTTATGATAATCTAAGTGGTCATGAGAAATGTTTGTTAATATACATAAATCAAATTTTAACGGAAAAAATCTTCTTTGATGAAGTCCATGACTGGATGC
>MDTG01026865.1_pt1 | contig 19077 bp, 19 predicted proteins | sample 811421 | NCBI WGS metagenome assembly MDTG01 (sample SAMN05326645, study PRJNA326480) | marine metagenome | isolation source: seawater | place: Pacific Ocean: South East | collected 2011
CTTGATAGATATACTTTCAAAAATGGAAAGCAAATATTTTTGTTAGCAGAAGGTAGATTAGTTAATCTTGGTTGCGCAACAGGACATGCTAGCTTTGTAATGTCTACTTCATTTTCAAACCAAGTATTGGCACAAGTATTTCTAGCTAAAAATAAACCTGCAACAGGAATTTATGACTTACCAAGAAAATTAGATGAAGAAGTTGCAAGAATTCATTTAAAACATTTGGACGCTGATATAACTAAATTAACTAAATCTCAAGCTAAATATATTGGAGTTAATGTTAATGGTCCTTTTAAGAAGGATGAATACAGATACTGATTATCATTGAATGAAAGTGCAAAATGCTAATAAAAAATTTAATAATAGTGTAAAAATTAAATAGTACTTTTGTAACCCATCAAAAAATTTGCTTAACCCTAAGTAGACAAAAATAGATAGAATTGAATTAGATAATATTAAAGATACTGGAAAAGCTATTAATTCCATCCCTATTTTGAAAAGAATTAGTAAAGAAATGGAAGACAATAAAAATAAAAAAATATGAAAAAGTACAAAATTTCTATTCTGTGAAAAACTACCATAGATACGTACTAAATATCCATAAAGTGTTGCAGGAAAAACAGAATAAATAAGAATTGATAAAATATCGGCTGAAATAATTGCATCTGATTGAGAAAAATTACCTCGCAAAAATAATAAATTGATTAAATCCAAAGATAATATTGAAATAAAAAATGATAATGGTATTAAAACGATAGATAAAAGAGTTATATTATTTTTTATATCTTTTTTAATTTCATCTATTAATCCTTTTTTCTTTTTTAAGTTGATATCTTGAAAACCCACTAGAATAACTGAAAATGTGAAAGCTCCAATTAGTGTAATAATTTTTGTAGCATAATTCACTGCAGAAATTATATTATTTGAATCATCAACAAATATTAGCCTAAAAATCAAATTCGAAAGAAATGGAACAAATACTGGAGCTAAGATCCATTGATATTGGTTCTTTAAAATATTCGTACTATCGTAAGGAATGTAAAGGATTTTTTCTCTATCTAAAGAAATTATCAATTTCAAGTAAATGAATTGTATTAGATAGCCCATAAAAATAACGATACCTAAATAATTATAATCGTATGGAATTTTAATAATAGACATGGATATAATTATTGAAAAATAATTTATTGCTCTTGAAAAAATAGCAATACCAATTTTAGTCTCATATATCAAATATGACATCAACAAACCATTTATTATACTAAATGGAATTGTAATAATTGTAAAAAAGCGTATTTGAAGAAATTCATAATTGTTGCTTGAAAGGAATAAAATAGTATGAATGAATACCAGCAATGGTATGATCTTGAAAATCTTAAAACTTAATGAATTAACTAGATACTTAACTGAAGATGGGCTTAAATTTTTTCCACTAAAATAGCTCACCAAACCAAATAATAAACCAGTATAAATTATAGCATTAAAATCTTCAACTAGGAGATAATAAAAAAAGAAATTATCAGATAAGTCTGAGATACCAAGTTTATAAACAAAAACAATTTCTCTTGAAAAGCCAAAAAAAAGTATTAAAAAATTTATTAATGTAATGTTTGAAACATTTTTAAATAAATTATTTGAAAACATTTACTTATCATTTATAAAAAAATCTACAATAAGCAATAATATGATGTGATGAGTCATTTCAACAATATTATACTCTTTTGAATCCACCCAAAATCTTACATCACCTTTTTGATATAGCTTATTATCAATGTCAAATCCACTCAAAGTGACATATTTTAAAGAGTTTTTTTCACAAAACTTAGCAGCATTAATCATATTCATCGAATTTCCACTTGAACTAATTAAAAAAATTAAATCATCTTTATCCGCGTAAAAATTGAGTGATTCTTTTACCCAATTTTCATATCCAAAATCATTTCCAAAACATGTTAAAAGGTCTGCTTCATTAAAATTAATAGATCGTATTTTTGCGTTTTTAGTAAAATCAACGGCTACATGGCTTGCCATAGCCGCACTACCACCATTTCCAACAAAAATTAGTTTACCTTTTCTTTCATTAGTAGTTTTTATTAATGAAATCACTTCTTCAATCTTATCATAATCAATATCGTTCCTTAACGCATCAATGTAAAGCTGAGTGAAGTTTTTTAAAAATTTTTTCATTTTATATTCCTATTATTAATTATCATTATAAACTATCCTTGTTCCATAATTTTCGAAAGTGAAATTTTCAATATCTTTTTCAAACAATAAATTAAATTTAGGATGATTTTTTTTAGGCACGTAAAAAAGAATATATCCTCCTCCACCAGCTCCAAGAACTTTTCCACCTGTGGCACCCGCATTAATTCCTTTATTATATAATGTGTCAATTTTTTCATTTGAAATTTTCTTTGACATTTTTTTCTTTATCTCCCAAGATTCATTAAGCAAAATTCCGAAATCATCAAATTGAGAATCAATACCATTCAAGATATTTTCAAATTTGTCACAGTTTCCAACAAGAGAAATATTTTCTTTCATGACTTCAGAAGCATTTTCTGATTGGTTTTTTAATATTATGTTTGCATCTCTTGTTATTTTAGTATTTACTAAGAAAAGATTTTTTTTAAGAAGGCTAAGTTTAAAATTAATTTTTTTGAAAGTAACATCCCTGTCTTTATTAAAATAAAGCCTATTTAATCCTCCTAAAGCACAACCATATTGATCTTGTTTGCCTATTGGGTGTTTGCAAATATTGATTTCAATTTCACAAGCCTTTTTGGCAAGATCTTCTTTTGATAAAATTACACCTCTGTACTGATAAAAAGCGTTCAACAATCCAACAGTGACAGCGCTAGACGATCCTAAACCTGAGCCTTTTGAGGTGATATCAGATAAGGTTGTTATTTCTACAGGGGTGTTAATATTAGCCATTTTTAAACTTTCTCTAACTAAATCGTGTTCAATCTCATCAACGTTATCAACAATCTCTTTTTTGCTATAATTGACATAAATTTTGTTATCATATCTTTCTTTAATTATTACATAAACATACTTATCGATTGATGAAGAAATAACTGAACCTGGGAAATGGTTATAATATGCTGGTAGATCTGAACCTCCTCCAAAAAACGACATTCTTAGTGGTGTTTTTGAAATAATCACAAATTAATTTAAGTAAATATTATAAAAAAAATAGTGCTAAATAAAAAAAGTGATTAAAAACTATTTTCTTGTAGATCTTACGACATTGAGTTTTTTCATTTTTTTTGATGCCGCTTTCAAATATTCTTTATCGATATCAGCATTTTGTAGATATTCTTTATATGATAATATGCTATGCATTATATCTTTTTTTGGTCTCCAATTCAAATTTTTTATTTTAGATATATCTGAACATGCATTTCTTGTATCTCCAAATCTATAGAGTCCTGGAATATTTAGCTTATTAGGATCATGATTGTAAGCTTTAGCAACATTTTTACAAAAATCTGAAATTGAAATTGCCTTCCCCCCGCCAATATTAAAATTCTGATAATTTGCATCGCTATTTTCAAGTACAATAATATTTGCGTCAACAACATCATGAATATTTACAAAATCACGCATCATTTCACCATCTTCATATATTACTGGAATTTCATTAATATTATAATGCATTGAAAATATTCTTAAAGCTCCACTATACATATTATAAAATGACTGCCTTTCACCTTGAACTATAGAGTATCTCATTGCAACTGTTGGAATATCATATCTAGTACCAAAGTTGATAGACATTTTTTCCTGAGCATACTTAGAAATAGCATATTGATTTGGTGGAGAAGAATGAGATTCTGGAGTCCACTGCCAATTAAGAATATTATTATCTTCATCTCTGAAATCCCATATTCCTTTTTTAAGATTATGTTCACTTCTCATTGGAGGGGATATAATATTACCATTTTTATCTTTATATATTCCTTCACCATTAACAAATTGTGAAGAAGCAATAACTATTTTTTTTAATTTAATTTTTTCTTCAACTGCAATTTCATAAATAAGTGAATTACCAACACAATTGGTTTGGAAAAAATTTGAAAAAAAAGGTAAATAATCTTGATAAGCAGCAAAGTTAAAAACATAATCTACGTCTTTCATAGAATCCTTTAAAACTTTTTTATCATTTATATCTCCAAAGATAAAATCTGCTTTAGGATTAAGATATTTTGGCTTTCCTTTTAAATGGACTGGCTTCTGTAAATTATCTAATATTTTTACGTCGTAACCATTTTCAATTAATTTATCAACAGTGTGTGAACCAATAAATCCAGCACCACCAATTACTAGTACATTCATCTTCCCGTACCCTCAAAAGTTCTAATTATCGTTTTAAAAATAATATTTATATCCATTCCAAAACTAATTTTATCAATGTATTCAAGATCCTTTTCAATCCAACTATCTGGATTGCTAATACTGTTTCTTCCATCCACTTGCCACAAACAGGTTATTCCAGGTTTAATTTGTAACTTTTTTTTCTGGAATTCAGAAAAGTTTTTCCATTCACTTACTAATGGAGGCCTTGGCCCAACAACGCTCATATTACCTTTCAAAACAGAAAAGAATTGAGGTAATTCGTCAAGATTATACTTTCTTAAAATTCTACCTATATTTGTAATTCTAGGATCATCTTTCATTTTAAAAAATGGACCCTCCATTTCATTGCTGCCCAAAAGTTCATCTTTCATATTGTCAGCATTTTTAATCATAGTTCTAAATTTATATGATTTAAAATATACACCATCTTTACCAACAACTTTCCAAATATAAAATATAGGTAGTCCAGAATTCAGAATAACTAATAATGATATAAGAATGTATAAGGGTAACAGGATGCACATTACACTAATTGAAAAAATAATATCAAATATTCTTTTAAAAATGAATTTATAAATCATATATCGATAACAGATCTATTTTTTAACTTTTCCCAATCTTTTTCAGGTCGTAATTTTGAATTTACATCAATGGCAGATTTAATAATTTCCATTTCAATACCTAGAGATTCTGCAAACATTAACAGACCATTAATATCTTTAGGAAAACAGCTTCCTCCAAATCCAATTTTTCCATCTGGTCCAGGAACTGACCAATGTGAATTTCCAGCTCTATTGTCAGTACATACCAATTCAATAATTCTATCATAATCTGCACCTATCCTATCGCAAAGTATTTTTATTTCATTCGCAAAAGAAACCTTTGTTGCCAAGAAGGTGTTTAATATGTACTTAGTCATTTCAGCATTTATCGCATTTGTTTTTCTTATACTTACATTTGGAAAAAAAGTCTGATATAGCTCTTCAACTTGACTTAAATGCTTTTCTTCCCCTCCAATAATAATATTCTTCTGATTTAAAAAATCTTCAATAAAATTCACCTCAGTTAAGAACTCAGGATTAAATATTAATGAAATATTTTTATTATCATGATTTAGTTTATCAGATGTTCCAGGAGGGACGGTAGATTTAAGTACTAATATTTTATTTTTTGTAGTGTAATCATTAATATCTCTTATAACTTCTTCAACTATGCCAGTATAACATTCTCCATTCTTTTTCATTGGTGTTGGAAGACAAATAAATATTATTTCTGATAATTCAACCAATTTGGATAAGCTACTGCAATTTGATGTGTCACTAACAAATTTGTCATAGGTGAATAGATCAACATTTTTGTCAGAAAAAAAACTTGAGATTGCTTTTCCAACATAACCTTGCCCAACGATTCCAATTTTATGTCTAATCATCTTGCAAATTAGAGTGGTTATTATCGAAATAAAAAGCAAATCCTAAAAAAATCCAAAATAAATTAATGGTATAGATTAAGCTAGTAAGAGAGGCTAAAAAAAGCATAGATACAGATAAGAAGATTATGAAATTATTAACATTATAATGTCTACAAGTTAAATATTTATAAAATATTGGGATAATTGCACAAAGGAAGAATATTAACGCCAAGGCACCTCCAGCATGTAAAATCATCATGAAAAAATTATGAGCTCCATCACCTTGGTAAACAAAAAATTTTATATATGAGTCCATACCTTTACCTAATAAAACATTATTAGAAATATCGTTTATCATATTTGTCCAAAGAAATAATCTGTCACTTGCAGTACCAGTAAAGTAGGTTGCAACAGAAAAAATTTCAGTAAATCTATCAAAAACAAATGTTAAGAAAATAGAATTTGGTACAACTATTAAAAGAAAAAAACTTAGTAATAATACTAAAGGAAAGAGACTAAATATATTCTTTATTGATAAATTGTATTTGTAAAAAAAATGCATTATTGACGCAACAATTAAGCATAAAAAAGCTTGCCTTGAAAAACCTATCAAAACAGAAATCAAAAAAACTGAAATTTTGAAATATTTTAAAGCTAATATGTCTTTATTTTCTTGATCATTTAATAATGAGAATAGTGCGATTACAGAAAAAACACTGAATTCAAGCCCTCCCTTGAATCTTTGGATTTGGAGCCCCGAAACTGAAAATTCGATATTTTCTTTAAATAGAAAGCTTGAATCAAAAGGGAGTAATAAAATCATTATTATAATTATTATTGATATAAATATAGAATTATAAAAGGTACTAATTATATCTTGTTTGATTTTTAAAAATCTCATCAGTAAAAACAAAAGAGGGACTGTAAGGAAATTAAAAAAAAATAAAATAAGGTGGTTTATAGGTTTGTAGTTTAAAGAAGTTAAGTTGTTAAATGATTCAGTTTCATAGTTAAAAAAAGTACAAAATGATATCATCAAAAGTGAAAAAAGTCCATATTTGCAATAATTTAAAATACGATTGCTGAATTTTATTTTAAGTAAACTTCTAAAATTGTATGTAATTAAAAATAAAAATAATAATTGTGATGGCTTTATATTTGATGATAGGAAATTAAAATTAAAAATAAAGATTTGAAAAAAGACTGAAGAAAATATAAATAGTTTAAATAAAAAATTTTGACTAATAAACATTTAGTAAAACTTTTTTAAGTATTTAAAAATATCTCTGAAGTAAATACCTGATAAAATACCTAAAAATATGCTAAAAATAGTAAAAACAATAGGCTGAGGAAAAGAAGGCTTTACAGGAACAGAAGGACTGTCAATAATATGTAAAACTGAAGAAGAATCTTCTAGATCAATTTTTGCTATCTCAAACTGTTGATTTAAGCTTAATAATACTTGTGATTTAAGATTGACTTCCCTTTGTATTCTCTTAAGTTCTAGCTCCAATGTAGGTGATAAACTTTGATTTTTTACTGAATTATTATCCATAAAATCAATCATTAAATTTTCGTTTGCAATAAGCTCAACTTTTACTTCATCAATTCGATTCTTTAAAAAAGAAACTTTTTCGATTTGTTTTTGATTAAAAATTTTGTTATTAATTATTTCAGTTTGATATACAATATCTTTTAAAACATCATTTGAAAGATATGGGTCTTTGGAAGAAAATGACACTTTTATAAGATCAGTAAAATTGCTGTAAGATACATTTAAATAATCTTCCCTGAAGGATTTACTAATTTTATTAAATGCCTTGCTTCTCTTTTTTTCATTTTTAAAAATTTTTTTCTTTGATAAAATTTCGAATAGAGTTAATTCTTCATTTTCTAAAATATATTTTTTATTGAGAATAATTTCTGCAAGATCTTCAGATTGGATAATTGTTGGATAAATATCAGGGGAAAATGTAGACTCACTTGAACCCATATCTAAATCCATTAAACCACTAAGGCTGGATAAAGATGACGGTAAACCACCAATACTTGTTTTGTGTGGTAAAATTGTAGCTTTTGATATAAATCTTTTTTCTAGAAAAAATAAGGCGAGTATATTTATTAATAAAAATATGAAAACAAATTTAAAAATGTCTTTCTTTTTATTTAAAAGCATACTTATTAATTCATCTATTTTCATAATAAAAGTTTAAACTAATTATTAGAATTAAGATATAAATTAATTATTTCAAATATCTTTTTATTATGGTTGTCATATGTAAAATCTTTTGCTTTTCTGTAGCTCAACTCTAGAAAGGTTTTATCAACATTTAATGCTAATTTTAATTTTTTACTCATTTCATCATAGTTATCTACATTGAACAAAAGTCTTTTATCGTATGAAAGTTCTTCGATCGGAGGTATTTTTGAGCCTACAACTGGAATTTTACTAATCATTCCTTCAATTATTGGTTTTCCAAATGTTTCCATTCTAGATGGGTAATATAAAATACTTGAAGCATTTATTAAGTGAATTGCATCCTCAATTGGAACAAAATCTATAAACTTAACCATATCTAATTTTTTTGAGCGGGTGGCTAAATCTATTAAGGGATTTTTTATATTATGTTCATCTCTTCCTAAAAATATTAAAAAGAGTTTGCTATTTGTTTCTTCTAAAAATCTTATATAACCCTTTAGGGAATTTAGATGGTTTTTGTAGTTATACATATTTGATGGATAAATTATAAAATCATAATTAATCTTATATTTCTTTTCTACATATTTTTTAGAAAAATCTTTTGAAAAAACTCCAAAACCTTCACTATATGCCTCGTGAGAAATCTTAATTTTACTATTTTCAAAATTATAGTGATTAACTAATCTGTCTTTCAAATATTGAGTATTCGCAATTATAATTTTTGCTTTTTTTGCAGATTGACCAAACATAAAACTCCTATAAAGTTTTCGGAGAAAACCAACTGGAAATTCTTTAGGAAGATCAATATGGTGGAGTGTATTAATTTTAAGGAAAATAGGCTTACTTGTTAAAAGTGGAGCTGAATTTATTGGACAATATATTCCGTCACATTTGTATAAAAATAAGAAAAATGGTATTAGTATTTGTTGAGCTAAAATTCTTAAAAAAATATTTTCATTGGAAAAAAAACAATTAACAAAAGTTATATTTTTTGCATTATACTTTTCAAAAATAAATTTATTTTGGTTTGATACAAAAACGATAAACTCATTATCTTTTTCCTTGCTGCATGACTTTAAAAGCTCAATTAAGAGGTTTATTGCACTACTAGGGCTTTTAGGATTTTCTCCTAATGTATCTATGCCAATTTTCATATCTTATCAGCCAATGAATTATAAATTTTTATAACTTTTTTAGAAATTATTTCATTTGATAGCTCATTATCATAAAATGAATTTGACTTAATCTCATGCTCATTAATGATATTGTCATTATCAAAAGTTTCAATAACTTTTCTTGCTAAACTTTCAAAGCAAAATTCATTTGAAAATATGGCAAAAGGTTTATCTATTTCCGTTAATAAATTTATCGGTGTTGATACAACTGCTTTGCCCATCATTAAATAATCAGAAATTTTTGAGGGCCACCTATTTTTATTATGGTTAGTGTTTTCAAAAGGCAGAATAACAAATTTACTATTTTTAATTAAATTAAGAACATCATCAAAATTTTTTAAAACACCAAAATTTACTAAGCCTTTGCTTTCTTTTAAGTCATTGCCTGAAACATAAATCTTAATATCTTTTCTTAAATTTGATATATATTCAGCTACTTTTTTTAAAAAAATTTTTTCGTTTTTGGTTAAAGCACCACAATAAAAAATATAATCGTGTTTAGGTAAAATATTTGTATTTGATACACTCAAATTATGTTTTTTAGTTGAACCCACTCTTAAAAGTACGTTGGTAGACTTGCTATTTATCTTATTAATTTTTTTGAAAAGCGATTCTGAAACTACAAGATTGCAATCAGCACTCTTCCTCAAAGAAAAGTCCATTTTTTTTAAAAAAACTCCAATAGTTTTAGAAAATAATTTTCCGAATTTTTGCTCGAGAATTCCTCCGTTTCCGTAATAATCCCACCAGGAAAGTATCAAAGGTTTTTTTAAAATAAATTTTGAGAAAATTGAAGAGATAAATATTGTTGGTCTTGCATCAACTGAATGCATTATATGATAGTCTAATTTTATGGTTAAATAATAAATTCTAACTAATGAGTTAAATAAATCTAATCCTTGTCTTAAGCTACCAGAAAATATATCAGGAAATTTATATATCTTAATTTTTTCATAATCTTCTATTTCTACCAAAAACTTATTTTTCTGAGAAGTGCAAAATATGTGATATAAATTATTTGGGTTTTCTTTAGATAAGGATTCAACTAGTTCAACAACTTTTTGCGTTGCTGTATTGTTTCTCTGATTGTGAACATTAAAAACAATATTCATCTTTAATTTTCTTATTTCTTATGATCAAGCTTTGAATCCCAATATTCTAGCATCTCATCTATCATTGAATGAAATGTATATTCTGGAGACCAATTTGTGGCTTTCCTTAATTTGGATGAATCACCCTTTAAAATATTCAATTCATTTGGTCTCATAAATTGTTTACCAGTCTTTATATGATCTTTTGATAGTTCTAGTTTTTTAAATACATAATCACATAATTCTTGAACTGTGTGCGTTTCTCCAGTTGAACATACATAATCATCAGGTCGATCTAATTCCATTATTAGAAGCATTGCCTTGACATAATCTTTAGCATGACCCCAGTCCCTTGATGCATCAAGATTTCCTAGAACTAACTGGTTTGATATGCCCTTTTTAATCATCATGCCACCTCTGACAATCTTATTTGTAACAAAATTTACTCCCCTAAATGGACTTTCATGATTAAATAATATTCCATTACAAGCGAAAATATTGTAAGATTTTCTATAAACTTGAACATTATGATATGCACATAATTTTGCTGCCCCATATGGACTAACAGGTTTCATAGGAGTACTTTCTCTTTGAAAGCCGTCACTATCTATATTATTTCCAAACATTTCGGAAGAGCTAGCCTGGTAAAATTTAATAGGATTATCTGATAATCTTATGCATTCAAGAAGATTTAAAGTACCATTCACTATTGTCTCCGTAGTATATATAGGAGCATCAAATGATACTCTTACATGTGATTGGGCGCCTAAATTATAAATGACATCAGGTTTAATTTTTTTAATTAATCGTTGGAGAGATGAAAAATCTGTTAAGTCACCATAGACCAAATTATTTTCAATATCAAATTTTGTGTCGTCAAGCCTAAAAGTTTGGTGCTCTGCTACTGAATGCCTCCTTAATAAGCCATATACATTATAATCTTGAGATAATAATAGTTGCGTAAGATAAGATCCATCCTGACCATTAATTCCTGTTATTAAAGCCGTTTTTTTCATTTTCTTGAGTCCTCATAGTTTTTTTCAAACCACTCGTATGTATATTTTAGTCCTTGTTCAAGTGGTGTAAAATTATAATTTATTATTCTTTTAAGTTTTGAATTATCAGTTTTTTTGATTAGTTGACCATCTGAGAAGCTTTTGTCAAAAATTACGCGCCCCTTAAAGTTTGAAATTTCTACTAAAATGTCAACTAAATCTTTAATTGAAACTTCATTGTCGCTATCTGAAACTATAAGTGAACCAAAATCATTATAATTTGTCATCAAAAATGTACATATTTCTGTTAAATCTTTTGCAAAAATAAATTCTCTCTTTGCTAAACCGCTGCCATTAATTATTAAATCAGTTTTATTTTTTTTTGAAAGATATATTTTATGAATGAGAGCGGGAATAACATGTCCATTTTTTATATTAAAATTATCATTAAAACCGTAAACATTTGTTGGGACAACACAGAAATAACTGCGATTAAACTCTTGTGAATATGCTCTTACCTGAACCTCAAGCATTCTTTTTGCATATGCATACCCAAAATTTGATTCATGTGGAGGACCTTTATGCAAATCTTCTTCGGTAAAAGGCTTATCAAGCCCATCTGGGAAAATGCAGGTTGAAAGAAACCCAATAAATTTTTTAATGTTTAGTTCGTGAGCAATCTTTAAAATATTTATATTCATCTTCATGTTTGAATTAAAAAACTCAAGAGGTTTTTTCATATTGTGGTATAATCCACCAACTTTTGCAGCGCAATGAATTATTGATTCAGGTTTTTTTTGACTTATTTTTTCAAAAGATTCCTCAAAGTTCAACAAATTACAATCAGATGAACTTAACTTTATTCCACCTTTAAAATTTGAGCCAACAAGGCCGTTACCCCCTGTAATAATGCATGATTTATTTAATTCAGCCTTCACTATAATACTATTTTATTTTGGACACTAATCTTTGTGATATTATAACTTTTAAAGCAAAAAAAAATTATTTTATTTAATTATTTCATATTGAAAATACATATTATATGTTAATATCATTTTGGGGCCCATAGCTCAATTGGTTAGAGCAACGGACTCATAATCCGCAGGTTCGGGGTTCAAGTCCCTGTGGGCCCACAGTATGTTTAAAAAAAAAATTTTAATTTTGATTTTTCTTTTGGATAGTGCCTTAAATGCAAATGATAACTCAATATCTCTAACTTATTCAAATTCACTTTTCAAAGAAGAATTAATACCCATTCAGAATTACAATAATAATGGTGTACAATTAAGTAGTGGTACTTTCTTAACAGATTACACTTTAGAGAAGAATAATTTTAAATTTTTTACTTCTTCATATTTTTCGAATGATGAATTTCATCTGCATAAATTTGGCGCATTAATTTTTTTCAAAAATACCTATTTAAATATTGGTAAAGTGCCATTGTACAGATTTACAGAAAATAATTACATTTTAAGCAATAATGCAGATCCATTCTTGAAACTTGAATTTGGAAATAATAAAAAAATTGAAAATGATTTTTTTAAATTTGAATACTATTTTTTGGTCGGTAAACTCAATAATCAAAATAAATACCTATTTAATCAAAACTACCAAACACAAAGGATTGATAAGTATCTTGATGCTCCTTACCTCCATAGTAAAAACTTTAATTTTGTTTTTGAATTGAAGAAGGAAAAAGAAATTGAAATTGGTTTCACCCACGGAGCTATGTTTGGTGGGACTATTTTAAGAGGAAATAGTAAAATTACTCCCAGAAATAATCTTAGAGCATTAGGTGACGTTATTATTCTGAGAACAAATACATATCAAAATTATGATATAAATGGCGAAGGTAATCATGTTGGTAGTTGGAATTTTCGTTACAGAAGTGAAGGGAATTTTGATATTTTTTTCAATAAAATGTTCGATGATAAAAGTGGTTTCCTTTTTAAAAATAATTTTGATGGCGTTCTTGGAATTAATTCATTAAAGAAAAATAATTTTAATCTACTATATATTCAAACAACCAATCAGTCTGGGAAAAAACATCCGCCAGGAATAGATTCCTATTATTGGCACCATGTTTACACTTACGGTTGGAGAAGTAATAGTTTCTCACTGGGTTTACCTTTTATTTTTCCTGATAATAATCGAAAAAAGATATTTAAGATTGGTTTTAGTAATGATAAAAACTTGAAAGTAAATATTTTTAGAGTAAATGAATTTAATTATTATGGAGACAAGGGGGATGAAAGTGGAATTAGTATAAACCATAATAAAATAAATAAAAAAACCATATATTTCATTCTTAATTACAACCATTCTCTAAAAAATGTTGATATAGAACACTCAATTGGTTTTGAAAAAACAAGTAAAAATAATATTAATTTCAATAATGTGTCATATGTAATAAAATTAAGGAAGGAAATACAGTTTTGAGCAGCCATGCATATATAAATAACCCTGAAAATATGAATATTTATATAAATATTAATGGTGAGCTCTTTTCAAGAGCTGATGCAAAAATATCAGTATTCGACAGCGGCTTTCTTCTAGGAGATGGGGTATGGGAAGGAATTCGACTTCATAATAATCAGTTAGTTTTTATTGACGATCATCTTGATAGGTTGTTTGAAAGTGCAAAAGGAATATCTTTAGAAATACCTTTTTCAAAAACTCAAATTATCGACGAAATATCAAAGGTATTAATAAAAAATAATATGACAGATGGCGTGCATATCAGACTTGTCATTTCAAGAGGAGAAAAAATTACGCCATATCAAAATCCAAATGTTAATATTGGGCCCATAACCTTAGTTATTATTCCTGAATATAAACATACAGATCCGGATACATATAAAAAGGGAATTATTATAGGAAGGGTTTCAACAGTCAGACCTCCCCATAACATTTTAAGTACACATTATAACACTTTAAGCAAATTAAATTGTATTTTAGCCAGCATCGAAGCAAACGAATTAAGTTATGACGAAGGAATTATGAATGACCCTCATGGTAATATTAGTACGTGTAATTCTACAAACTTATTTTTTATTAAAGATAATTCCGTTTGGACTTCAAAAGGTGAATATTGTCTAAACGGCATAACAAGAAGTAAAGCTATCTATCTTTGTGAAAAAAATGATATTAATTGTTACCAGAAAGATTTTACTTTTGATGAAATTAAAGATTGTGATGAAGCATTTGTAACTGGTACGTTTGCTGGTATAATTCCAGTATCTTCACTTGAAAACAGAAACCTGTCATCTATTAAATCTAGTTCATTAACAAATCAAATTAGAGATCTTTATAATAATCACATAAATGAAAAGATAGATAAAGTATGATTATAGCTTGCTGGTCGGGTCCAAGAAATATATCTACGGCGTTAATGAGGTCATGGTCTTCAAGAAAAGATACATATGTTACCGATGAGCCTTTTTATGCATACTATTTGAAAGAAACAAAACTAAAACATCCAATGCATAAAGTAATAATAGATGAGTATTCTTCAGACTATAGTGATATTGTAAATTACCTTATAAGTGAAATACCTAAGAATAAAAAAATTTGGTATCAAAAACACATGGCTCACCATATTCTAAATCTGAGCAATATAGATTGGGTTTCTAATTGTAAAAATTGTATTTTATTAAGACACCCTAAAGAAGTAATAAGTTCTTACACAAAGAAAAATGAATTAAATTCTGTTGAAAATCTTGGGTATCCACAACAATATGAAATTATTAATTTTCTAAGAAAAATCAATAAACCATACATAGTAATTGATTCAAAAGATTTATTAGAGAATCCTAAAAATTCACTCTCAAATTGGTGTAAAAAAATTAATATTAAATTTGATAAATCAATGCTTAAATGGAAAAAAGGTAATCATATTAATGATGGTATTTGGTGGGAAAGTTGGTATGATAATGTAATTAAAACTACTGGATTCCATAAATACGAAAAAAAAGATATTAGCATTGAGAGTGAATACGATTCTATTTATAATGAATCAATGAAATACTATAAATACCTAAAAGAAATCAAATAATGAATTCGTTATTAAAATTATGGAATCAACCTACTTGGATAAAATGGCTTATTTATTTAGCCATCGTATATATTCTATTTTTAATTAAAGAAGCATTCGCTATAGTTTTGTGGTTTCTTTTTTGTATTATTTTATATTATATCATTTTTGCTAATAGTATTTTTAAAACAAGGACTTACTATGAAAAAAATAATTTTTAGCATACTAATATGCACTTTTTTATCTTGCCAGGAAAAAAGACCTCATGGAAATCAATACAATCTACCAGAGTTAACTCAAAATAATTTCTTAATAGGTAATTTGAATGAAAATCGTTCATCATACAGAGTATCATTTTATGATATAAACATTGATTTTAATATTGAAAAGAAATCATTAAATGGTTTTGTTAGAGTAAAAGCTGAGAGTATCAAAGATTTAGACAAATTACAAATTGATTTAGCAGAAAATTTAAACATCAAAAAAATAACTCATGAAAATCAGAACTTATCTTATTCAAGAGAGTTTGATGCCGTGTTGATTAATTTTAAATCAATAATTAAAAAAGATAGTATTTTTGAATTTACTGTTTTTTATGAAGGAATTCCCCAGGGCGCAGAAAATCCTCCCTGGGCTGGTGGATTTACGTGGTCTAAAGATAAAGATGGTAGAGATTGGATTGCCGTTTCTTGTGAAGGTGAAGGTGCAAGAATTTGGTGGCCTAATAAAGATCACATTACTGCTGAGGGGGATAGCGTAAGAATGGCTTATACAGTCCCATCAGATTTAGTAGCAGTTGGTAATGGAAAATTAAGAAGTATTAAAAAACTAGGTGATAAGACTACTTACGAATGGTTTGTTAGAAACCCTATAAATAATTATAACATATCAGTTCAAATTGGAAATTACGTAGCAGTTCAAGATACTTTTTTGAAGGGTAAAGATACACATTTGATGAACCATTATGTTTTAGATTATAATAAAGAATTAGCTTCAAATTTCTTTCCTCAATCAAAAGAAGTTATAAGATTTTATGAAAAATACTTTGGTGATTATCAGTGGTATGAAGATGGATACAAACTTATTGAAGTCCCATATCTTGGAATGGAACACCAATCGGCAGTAACCTATGGCAATGGATTTAGTATTTATAATGGTGTTAGAAGCAAAAGCTGGCCAATGTATGGAGTAATTGATCCATTAATAATTCATGAAACTGGACATGAATGGTTTGGTAACAGTGTTACAGCATCTGATCCAACTCATATTTGGATACATGAAGGATTACAAGTCTATTCCGAAGCTTTATATTTTGAAGATAAATTCAAAAGTTATGAAGTTGGTATTCATTATCTAAACACATTAAAAAATAGAATTGTAAATGAAATTCCTATAGTTGGTAGAGAAAATGAAAATCATTGGGCCCTTCATGGAGATACATATATGAAAGGTGCATGGGTAATGCATTCATTACGAAGTGTAATCAATAATGATGATATTTGGTTTAAAATTTTGAAAGAATTTATGATTGAAAATGCTAAGGGTTTTGCAAATACTGAAGATTTTTTTGATAAAGTAAATGAAAAAAGTGGAATTGATTTTTCATATTTTGCCAAACAATATTTTTATAGCCCTCATCAACCACAACTTGAGTTTTATCAAACTGATTCTAAATATTTTTATCGATGGAATAATGTAAATAATGATTTCAATATGCCCATAGACTTACTTGTAAATGGTAAAGAAAAGAGAGTTACTCCATCAATGAAATTTGAATCTTTTGAGATATCAAAACATTCCCAAATTGAAGTAGCGGATTGGAAATTCTATGTTCAGCCAATCGAAATAAAAAATTAAATCTATATTTTGCAATTATATTTTCCATTTTTTAAAACTATATTTTTATAATAACCGGGATTAACATTTGTGAAAAATATTGTATGGCATAATGCAACTATAAAACTAATAAATAGAAAAAAAATATTAAAACAAAGCCCATTTGTTTTATGGTTTACTGGTTTAAGTGCAAGTGGAAAATCTTCCATCGCAAACTTAGTTGAGCAAAAACTATTCAACATGAAATACAAAACTTATTTACTCGATGGTGATAATGTTCGTCACGGTCTTAATAAAGATTTAGGATTTGATGAAAAAAGTAGGGTAGAAAACATTAGGAGAATAGGTGAAGTAGCTAAATTATTTAATGATTCTGGTTTAATTGTACTTACGGCATTTATCTCACCATTTATTTCAGATAGAAAACTTGTTAGAGATTTATTTCCTCAAGGAAATTTTTTAGAAGTTTTTATTGACTCTCCTTTAGAAATTTGTGAGCAAAGAGATCCAAAAGGTATGTATAAAAAAGCAAGAAGCGGAAAAATTAATAATTTTACAGGAATTTCATCACCTTATGAAAAACCAGAGAATCCCGATATTCATTTAATAAATAATGATGCTCAGTTGGAAGATTTATCAAACGAAATAATTTATTTTTTAATTAAAAATAAACTTATAGAAGAAAGAGAGTCTAAATGAAATATTCAATGTTTGTTGGTAGATGGCAACCACTCCATAAAGGACACTTATGGCTTATCAATGAAAGATTAAAAGAAGGCAAGAATGTTTGGCTTGCTATCCGAGATGTTGAGCCTGATGAAAATAATCCATGGACAGCTCAAGAAATTGAAAAAATGGTCCATGAAGGTGAGCTTAAAGACTTAATAGCAGATGGTAAAGTTATCATTTCTATTATTCCAGATATTGAATCAGTGAATTATGGAAGGGGTGTAGGTTATGATATAATTGAGCATGTACCCCCTAAAGAAATTGGTGAAATATCAGCCACTTCCATTAGAGCTCGAATGAGAAAAGAAGGAAAACTATAAGTAAATCTTTTAATATTTTTAAGTAGATTGTAATAACTCCTCTAAATCTTGAATATTTATTTGGTGTGTACCTTTATTTCGAACTGCAACTGCAGCAGCAGCGTTAGCTATTTCAACTGATTTTTCAATATTCCCCGTGGCTGCATAAATACATGTTAATGCGGAAATAACTGTGTCACCTGCTCCAGTAACATCAGGATTTTCAACGCTATATGCTTCAAAATGCTGAGAAGATCTGTTTTTAGAAATTAAAGATATTCCTTCATGGCCTCTAGTAACAACTATATGTTCAATTTGAAACTGCTGAATTAATTGATTTGCTGCTTTTTCTAATGAATTTATATTTGAAATTTTTGAATTTGTTATTTCTTCTAACTCCTTAAGGTTCGGTGTTATTATTTTTGAATATTTGAAAATGTGAGGTTTAAATGTTTTTGGATCTAAAATTACTGGAATATTTTCTACATTAAACCAATCTTTGCTAAAAACCCCCTTGTTGTAATCAGAAAGTATTATTATATCAAAATTATCATAATCAATTTCTTTTATTGGTGCCCAATCTGAAACAAGAGACTCATAATCTAGTCGTGACTGCTGTACAAACTCTGAATAAATCCTTTGTTTGCAAATAGTTGTATAATCGTTTTTACATTCAATAAATTGAGTGTCTATCGCATTGTCATTTAGAATATTTAATAAAGTTTGTCCCCAAGAATCATCTCCAATGTATCCGAAACAACTAACATTAGCCCCAAAAGATTTTAGATTCATTGCAACATTTCCAGCTCCTCCAGGAACAAATTTCTCTTTTTCAAAATTTACTACCGGTATTGGAGCTTCTGGTGATTTCCTATTTGATGATCCAAATAAGTAATGATCAATCATAAAATCTCCTATTAACAAAATTTTAAGTTTGGAAAAA
>MDTG01011086.1_pt1 | contig 19076 bp, 15 predicted proteins | sample 811421 | NCBI WGS metagenome assembly MDTG01 (sample SAMN05326645, study PRJNA326480) | marine metagenome | isolation source: seawater | place: Pacific Ocean: South East | collected 2011
ACATGATGTAAAATTTATTCCTTTTGTAGATTCCTATGATGATTTAATACTTACCTCTAAGGCTGTTATAATATCTGATTTAGACGGTATGGGATTTTGCGCTAGAGCAGCTTATTGCTTATTTATTGGTGCTTTATTATTAAGTACTAAAAATGGAGTAAGAGGGACTGGAGCAAAAGACAAAAAACATTATCTTAAATTTAAAACCTCGCAAGATCTTTTTAAGTTAATAAAAGAAATAAATCAAAAAGTTAATCCTTATAATTCAATTTCATCAAAAGCATTAATTTATGGAGAAAAATTTAATTATCAAAATTTAAAAAAAAGGATATATTCTTTATTTGAGGATTAATGAAAAAGTTTAAAAAAAGCATCATAGTTTCTCAGTTTGGGAGAAGGAATGATTTTCTAATAGCAAATATTTTCGAAAAAAATGGACTCCTGAAAAACCTTTTTACTACGTACTGGCATAAGAAAATAGAAAAATTTATTTTAATTAAAAAATTTACTGAGAATTACTGGTTTAACTCAAGATATTATTCTTCAGATTTTATAAAAAAGGAAAAAGTAATAATTTTTCCAATAGCTGAAATATTGTTTAAGATAATGATCAAAATTTATGGGAAAAGAATACAAGATCCAAATTATCAGTTACCGTTCATTTTTAAGTTCTTTAATTATATGGTCTCTAATAAAATAAAAGATTATGATGGAATACTTTATTCATTAGCTGATTCGGATCCGCTTTTCAAAAATTGTTCTAAGGCAATTAAAGTCCACGAACATGTTAATTCCGCAATTGCTTATAAATCTGCTCTTGAAAAGTTAGGTTGGGACAAGAAGGAATTGAAAAACTATGAAAGAGGTTCTGCATCAGAATACGAATCACTTTTAAGTGCTGATTATATTATTTCACCATCTGAATGGATTTCTGAATGTATCCAAAAGTATTATTCAATTTCATCAAAAAAGATATTTGTAATTCCATATTGGATACCAGATTGGTGCACAAAAAATTGGGAACAAAGAATATTTAAAAAAGGAGAGAAATTAAAAATAGTCTTTATTGGAAGAGTCCATAAAATAAAAGGTATTCATTTATTAATTGAAGCGGTAAAGAATTTATCAGATCAGATTGAACTATATATAGTTGGTGCTTGCTCTGACAAAGAGATAATAAAAGATTTGCCTCACAACATAAAATATATTGGTTACCTTAATCGAGAAGATTTAAAAAAATTTTATTCAAAATTTCATTTATTTTGCCTACCTTCCCTTTGTGAGGGTTCAGCACTAGTTTCTTATGAAGCGATGGGCTTTGGTTTGCCTGGACTAGTAACTTATGAAACAGGCTCTCAATACGAAAATAATTTTACCGGAATAATAGTAGATTCAAACTCTACTTCATCAATAGAGGTTGCCTTAAAGAAAATTCTTAATGAGAGAGAAAATATATTTAATTGGTCAAAAAATACACTAAAATTGCAAAAAGAATTTAACAAAGAAAAATATGAGTCTAGATTAATAGATAGAATAAATGAGATTAAAACTAACCACGCCAAATAATTTGTATTTTTCAAAGAAAGCTTATGAAATATGCTTGCAAGTAGAACTTAATGTATCTGGTCACAGCAATAAAGATGCGAGAAGAAATTCAAGACTAAATTTTACAAGAGCGAAACATTTTGCTTCAAAAATAATAAGATGGTCATTGAATTATTCAAGAAATGAAATTAAGATATTAAATTTGTCTGGCATTAATGCAGGACAAAACGAACTTGGCATTTCTCAAATACTAAAAGATAATAATATTTCAATTAAAGAATGGAAAGCTTACGATAGCGATAAAAATAAATTCACAAAAAATAAATGGCTAAAAAAATATTTTAAAAAATATAACATTAATTTAAAAACCCACGATTTTAATGAAAAATTAGAAATTTCAAGCAAATATGATGTGGTTTTGCTTTCTGATGTTATTGAACATCTAACTTATAATTCAGCTCTTAATTTAATAAAACTCTCAAAAGAATCTCTCAAACAAAATGGACTTCTTTTAATAACTGTTCCTAATCCATTTTCTTTATCTTGCAGGTTATCCACAATTTTGGGACAAGATAAATGGTTTGACCTTGATATAAATAATCATATTTTGAATGATTTTTATGGGCATATAAATATTTATTCTCATCAGAGAATTAAAGCTATAGGAAAATCATTTAGACTAAAATTAATAGATAGTTATAGTTTTCATCATTGGAGATATACATTAAAGGATAATTTTATAAAATACTTTTGTCAAAAATTAATAAACTTTTTTTCATTTTTAATACCATATTCTAGATTTACTCTATTTATGATTTTTGAAAAAAAATAATGAAAATTAAAATCTTATCACTAGCAAATTGGAATGTAGAGCCAATTATAGAATCCTTATTAAAACTGAATCATGATATTTCTTTATTTTCTTTTATGCGAACAAACATAAAAAGAGGAAATAACTTAAATATTTTTAGGCCAAAATTTTCAGTTTTAATGCAAATTTTAAATAGATTATTAGGGCTTTTGAATATAAATAACAGTAATTTATTTGGTAGCAAATATAAACTTTTACAATTTATAATTTATGATATTGAATGTTGTTTACATATTCTTGTTAAAAGAGATATTGATGTTGTTATTGGATGGGCTTCATGTTGCACATTTTCATTTCTATTATGCAAAGCCTTTAAAATTCAAACGATTTTATTTATGGGGAATTCGCATATAGATACTTTATTAGATGTAAACCAAAAGATTGCAAAACTAGACCATTTAGAACTATTCAAAACTAAGCAAAAAAGTGAATACCAATCAGCAAGCTTAATTCTTGTAGAGTCAGAATATTCTAAAAAAACCTTAATAAGAAACTCAATTCCCATTAATAAAATATCTGTACTCAATATACCTCCTTCTAAAAAAAGAATTGACAGGATAGAAGAATTAAATAGTAAATTACAAATTAAAGAAAAAAGCTTTATTGACATCGCATTTGTTAGTCCAAGAGAAATTAAAGGCTTTTCAATTTTAAAGAGTGTTATAAAGAATTTCGAGAAAAATAATAATTTCAAATTCAATATTTTTGGTCTTGAAAAAAAACAATTTAAAGAATTTGAAAAGTTTGATAATGTAGTATGTAATCTATTCAAAACAAGTAATTATTTTCTTGATGATTTAAATAAATGTGATGTATTATTTTTACCTACTTTCGAAGATGGAGGTCCAAGAGTACTAAATGAAGCTTTGCTATTGGGATTATATTGTATTGGATCTAGTTTCAGTAAATTACCTGAATTTGAGATATTTGAACTATGTAAAGTTGTTTCCTCTAACAAAAAGTCCGATTATTTAAATGAATTACAAAATCTTAATCCAAAATATATTTTTGAAAGTAGGAATTGCAGAATTAAAAAAGCAAAATCTTTTTTCCTCAAAAATAAATTAGATGACCAGTTAAAAAAAATACTAAGAAAAAAAAATAATGGGAATTTCAGAAAAATTATTTCATGAAATTGGGAAATTAAAAATTTAATCTTGTTATAGGTTATATTTTAAGAAACAATTTTTCATAGTATGTGTGGAATTTTCGCAGCTTTCGCAAATTCAAAGCATTATTATGAAAAATATGAGCAAATAGCTAAAGATTTATACTCCAGAGGACCAGATGCAGAAGGGCATTTAAATAAAGAGAACATACACTTAATTCATCGCAGATTATCCATCCAAGATTTAAGTGAAGCTGGTAACCAACCTCTAAAATCACCATGTGAAAAATATGCAATCATATTTAATGGAGAAATATATAATTTTAAAGAATTAAAAGAAGAATTAGAAAAGAAGGGATATCAATTTAAAACAAATACTGATACAGAAGTTTTACTTCATTTATACATTTCTGAGAAAGAAAATATGTTGTATAAATTAAGAGGGATGTTTGCTTTCATAATAGTTAATTTTGAAGAAAATACTGCTTTCGCTGCGAGAGATCCATATGGAATAAAACCTCTTTATTATGCCGAAACTAACGAAGGAATTTATTTATGTTCACAAGTAAAACCTTTAGTAAACTCTAATCTAGTTGATTCAAGTCCATCTTATGAAGGACAAGCAGGTTTTTGGTTATTAGGAAGCGTACCTGAGCCTTACACATGGTATAAATCAATCAAAGCAATTCCATCAGGAAATTTTATAAAATTTAAAAATAATAAAATTTCTTCAGTTAATAGATGGCACTCAATTGGAGAAAGTTATTTAAATTCTGATAATAAAGAAAATTTAATCACAAATGAAAAAGAAATAGAAAAAAAAATAATTAAAGCAATAAGAGAATCAATTTCATATCATTTAGTTTCTGATACCCCAATAGGCATTCTTCTATCAGGTGGAATAGATTCTTGTGCGATAGCAGGTACTGTCTCTGACTTGACAAAGGAAGAAATAAAAGGTTTTACTATTTCATTTTCAGACTATAAAAAAACTGAGTATGATGAATCAAATAGAGCGATAATTGCAGCTAATAAATATAATTTAAAACACATAAATACTGAAGTAAGTAAAAAAGATTTTTTGGAAGATTTGCCTTTTATACTTTCTGCAATGGATCAACCCAGTATTGATGGGTTTAATACTTGGTATGCTGCCAAATCAGTTGCTAAAAGCGGGATTAAAGTAGCTTTATCAGGTATTGGAGGTGATGAGATTTTCTTTGGGTATGATTTTTACAAAAAATATCCATTTTTGATGAAACTAAAAAGAAAATTAAGTAATTGGGATAAAAAATCAAACCTTATTAATTTATTACTTTTTTTTCAGTTTAAAAGGACAAAAAACCCAAAATGGCTATCTCTTTCTGAATCTTTAAAAACCACAAAATTTTCTTGGTTTCACAAAAGATCAAGTAAAACTTTTGAAGATTTATTCAAATTACTACCAAGAGATGAATTAAAAAATTTTCTTTGTGTAGACTTTTTCTTTTCTATTGTGGAAGAATCAACAGGCAAGCTTTCATCTGACCCAAAAATTGCTCTAGCACAATTAGATGCAACTTTATATTTAAAAAATCAATTACTTAAAGACTCAGATTGGGCAAGTATGCATCATAGTGTTGAATTAAGAACACCTTTAGTAGATTCATTTTTACTTAATAATATTTCTCCTTTTTTCCCTTATATTTCTAAAAATAAACATAAAGCGTTATTAATTAATTCACCAAATTGTCCGCTTCCCTCGGAAGTTGGAAATGCAAAAAAAACAGGTTTTAGTTTTCCAATAAACAAATGGATTGGGAAAGAAAATCAAACTTTATCAGTATTATCTCAAAGTATTTTTAAAAAATGAAAATTATTCATATAGTTCCATCAATAGTTGAGGAGGCTAGTGGGCCAACATACTCCGTAAGGAGACAAAGCGAAATGTTACGGGAAATAGGACATGATGTTTACTTAAGTTCTCTTGCTGACAAAGATCAAAAAACAAAGCAAAATAAAAAAATTTATACTTTTAAAAGAGCCAATTACTTATATAAACTTGGCATTTCAAATAATTTAAAATATTGGCTAATCAATCAATGTAAATATTCAAATGTTGCATTAATGCATGGGCATGGAATGTGGATGATGCCAAATGTGTACCCTAGTATCGCATCACGAGTATCAAATATTCCTTTAATTCATTCTCCAAGAGGAACTTTATCTGAATGGTCACTAGAACATCATAAAATTAGAAAGCAAATTTTTTGGAGATTAATTCAACTAAAAGCAATGAAACAAGTATCTTGTTTTCAAGCAACATGCTACGAAGAGTACTTAGATATTAGGAAAGCCGGCTTTAAACAACCTGTTTTTATTATTCCAAATGGGATTGATATTCCCAAGTTTGAAAAACCCAAAAGCTCAACGAAATTTAAAAAACTACTATTTTTGGGAAGACTTCATAAAAAGAAAGGTATTGAGATACTCCTTGAATCTTGGAAAATTCTTCAAGATAAATACCCTAATTGGGAACTTTGTGTAGCAGGTCTTGCAGAAGATAATTATGAAGAATATCTAAAAAAATATTCTGAATCTTTATCTTTAAAAAGAGTATTTTTTAAAGGACCTGTATATGGTAAGGAAAAAATAAATCTTTATCGAGATGCTAGTTTGTTTGTATTGCCAACATTCTCAGAGAATTTCGCAAATGCCGTTGCAGAATCTTTAGCTTGCGGAACGCCAGTAATAACGACTAAAGGGGCTCCTTGGTCAGGATTACATGATAATTTATGTGGATGGTGGATAGATATGGGTTTAGATTCTCTAGTCTCATGTTTAAATAATGCTCTCAGAATTCCAAGTAAAGATTTAGATAAAATGGGTTCCAATGGAATTGATTGGATGAAAAAAGACTTCTCTTGGGATAAAATTTCCCTCAAAACTTTAGAAGTTTATAAATATTTCACACATAACCAAACTCCACCACATTATTTGTGGTTTGATTGAATTAAAAAAAAGTATGTTAATAAAATCTAGAGCCCCATTAAGATTAAGTTTTGCAGGAGGAGGAACTGATATAAGTCCATTTTGCGATAAATATGGAGGTATTGTATTAAATGCCACTATAAATAAATTTGCGTATTGTACTTTAAATGTCTGGGAAGAGAACTTTGTGCTTTTTGAGAGTTTTGATCTTAATTTAAGAAGTACTTGGGATCTTAATCAAATCAGTCTAGAAGTAAATAATGAAGACAAGCTCAAATTACATAAAAAAATTTATTGTTATTTCATCAGTAAATATAATGACAACAAGATGATACCTTTAAAAATAGCTACTTACTGTGAGGCACCTTTTGGTTCAGGTCTTGGTTCATCATCTACAATAGTAGTATCAATAATTTCTGCTTTTAGCGAATTATTTAATCTTGGGTTAGATGATTATGCCATAGCTGAATTAGCATATAATATTGAAAGATTGGAGTGCGGATTAAAAGGAGGCCAACAAGATCAGTATTCTGCTGCCTTTGGAGGGTTCAACTATATGGAGTTTTTTGGCGAAAATAAGGTAGTTATTACTCCATTAAGAATTAAAGATTGGATAGTTAGCGAATTAGAATCTTCTTTGATCTTATATTTTACTGGCCGATCAAGAGATTCATCAAAAATAATCGATGACCAAATTCTATCTTTAAGTGATGGCAATGAAAATTCTCTTAATGCAATGAAGAATGTTAAAGCAGAAACAAAAGTTATGAAAGAAGCTTTGCTCAGAGGTGATTTCAATAAACTTGAAAACTCCCTAAAAAGAACATGGGACTCAAAAAAACTAACTTCAAAAAATGTGAGCAATTTTAATCTTGAATCAATTTATAAATCAGCAATAACTTCAGGAGCAAGTGCGGGGAAAATTTCAGGCGCAGGCGGTGGTGGGTTTATGTTTTTTCTGGTACCTTTGCAATATAGAAAGGCCGTATCAAATACATTAAAAGAACTAGGTGGCTCGATATCTAATTGTAACTTCTCCACTAAAGGATGTAACACATGGAAAGTAAATACCTAATGAAAAAAAATAACTTAAAAAAACATATTGATGAATATTTAGAACAAATACATAATGTTTTGAAAATTTCGAAAAATGATAAAGTACTTTTAATTCTTATTGAAAATATAGTTTTTGAATTATCTCAAGCACTATCAAAAGGTAAAAAAATAATAATGTCTGGAAATGGTGGGAGCGCAGCGGATGCCCAACATATCGTTGCGGAATTTATTTGTAGATTTAAAAAAGACAGAGTAAGCTTACCTGCTATTTCTCTAAATTCTGATGTATCAGTACTTACTTCAATTGCAAATGATTATGGTTATGAAAATATATTTTCTAGACAAATTGAGTCTTTAGCAAATAAAGGTGATATTTACTGGACATTCTCAACTTCTGGTAAATCAAAAAATGTCATAAAGTCTTTGCAGCTCGCCAAAAGTCTAAATATTAAATGTATTGGTTTTACAGGGAGCAATAATTCCATAATGGAGGAATACTGTGATTATTTAGTCGAGGTACCATCTAAAATAACCTGCCACATTCAAGAAATGCACATTATTTTAGCTCACTTAATTTGTGATCTAGTAGAACAAGATTTCGCGGAATAAACATATTAGGAATTATTAAAATAATTTATATAAATAAATTTATGTTATCTATAAATCTTAATTATTCCTCGGAACTTTATTATTAAAACATTACATTAAAAAGATCAAATGATAAAAAAATGGGAAAAAGGAAAAGCTCCCTTAACAGTGGTAATGATTTCACTTAATGAAGAACATAATATGAAAAGAATATTAGATAATCTTTATGGTTTCGCACAAAAAGTGATTCTTCTGGATAGCTACAGTAGCGATAAAACAATAGATATTGCTTTGGAATACGGAATTCAAGTATACCAAAGGAAATTTATAAATTTTAGTGACCAATGGAATTTTGCCGTAAATAAAATACCAATAAAAACTAAATGGACCATGAAGATCGATCCTGATGAAACTATTACTGATGAACTTAAATTTAATCTATTAGAAGCTTTTGATAAAGATGATGCTGATTTTTTTTCATTTGATAGAAGATTGTATTTTTTTTCAAAAAAAATGCATACTAAACAAACATTAGTAAGAGTTTGGAAAACAGGGAAATGCAAATTTACTCAGGTATCTGTAAATGAATATCCAATTGTCAAAGGTAAACTATCACATGTCAAAGGAGAATTAGAACATTTTGATAGTCCAAGTTTTGAACATTGGATTAATAAACAAAATAATTATTCAACTAGAGAGGCTATCAATTTGTTTGATAATCACCCTCTTTCAGACAAACCTAATTTATTTGGAACTTATTTCCAAAAAAGAATGTGGTTTAAAAAAAACTTTTTTAGAATACCTTGTTTCTATTTACTTTACTTTATATATATATATTTAATTTGCGGAGCTTGGAAGGCTGGAAGAGTTGGCATATATTGGTCTAAATCAAGAATCACTTATTTAAAGATGATAGAAATAAAACTTTTTGAAATGAATATCACAGATAAAGTCCCTCCAAAATGTAATAATAAACTAGGACAGGTTGATGGAAGAGTAGTGCAATTTTAAAATTATTAATGATCTCTAATTAAAATGTTTAAAGGAAAGGTTCTATTAATAACTGGAGGCACTGGTTCATTTGGTAATCAGGTTTTAAATAGAGTACTTAAAACTGATGTCAAAGAAATAAGGATATTCAGCAGAGATGAAAAGAAACAAGACGATATGAGAAAAAAATATATGTCAGAAAAACTAAAGTTCTATATTGGGGATATAAGAGATTATTCCGCAGTAAATAATGTTGTCAGGGGTGTTAATTATATTTTTCACGCAGCAGCTCTTAAGCAAGTTCCTTCTTGTGAGTTTTATCCTCTTGAGGCAGTAAAAACAAATATTCTTGGTACTGATAACTTACTAGAATCTGCAATTAATAATAATGTTGAAAAAATTGTTTGTCTTAGTACAGACAAAGCAGTTTATCCAATAAACGCTATGGGTTTGAGCAAAGCAATGATGGAAAAAGTTATCGTTGCCAAAGCAAGGAATTCGGAGACAAAAATATGCATAACAAGATACGGAAATGTCATGAGTTCAAGAGGATCTGTTATTCCATTATTTATAGATCAAATAAAAAATAAAAAACCCATTACAATTACTGACCCTAATATGACAAGATTTATGATGACTCTAGAAGAAGCCGTAGAACTTGTAATGCATGCTTTTAAAAATATAAAATCTGCAGAAATATTTGTTAAAAAAGCTCCTGCTGCAACTATAGAAACTCTAGCCGAAGCAATAAAAATTTTACTCAATGTTCCCGATCACCCAGTAAAAATTATTGGAACTCGACATGGAGAAAAGTTATATGAGTCACTCTTAAGCAGAGAAGAAAGATTAAATTCAAGTGAAAATTCTAGCTACTTTAATGTTTCTCCTGATCTTAGAGATTTAAACTATGGTCTTTTTGAAAACATCGGCAGAGATAATAAATATATTGAATATACATCTCACAATACAACAAGATTAGACATTGATTCTTTAATATCACTATTAAAAAAAATTGAACCATTCAATAGTCTAAAAAATTAATGTCAAATTTAAAAACCAAAATCCTTATTACAGGTTCGGAGGGATTTATAGGAAAGAATCTAAAAAAAGAATTAGAACTTATTAAAGACTATGAGTTAATTTTTTTTAATAGAGATAGCGATATAAAAAAACTAGAGGAATTAATTACTAAAAGTAATATTATCATTCACCTCGCTGGAGTTAATAGACCTAAGGAAAAAGAATTATTCACAAATACCAATGTTATCCTTACAAAGCATATTTGCAATTTTATTGAAAATAAATATGTTAAAAAAGGTATACATACTCCTGTTATTTTTTCATCTTCAACCCAAATTAATCAAGTAAATGAATACGGTAAAAGTAAATTAGATGCTGAATTAGAACTTAAAAAACTATACAAAAAAACATCAAATCCAATAACTATTTACAGACTTCCAGGAATTTTTGGTAAGTGGTGTAAACCAAATTATAATTCTGTAGTTGCTACTTTTTGTCATAATATTGCGAACGACATTGAAATTAGCATTCATGATGAGAATAAAAATTTAGAGCTTTTATATATTGATGACCTTATTCAAGAAGTTATTAATAATTTAAGAATTTTCCCAAAAAATTTTCATTACCAGAAACTTAAACCATATCAAATAAACTTAAAAGATCTTGCAAATTTAATTAAAGAATTTAGAGATTCAAGAAAGACTAAAATAATACCAAATGTAGGAAATGGATTGATTAGAAAATTATATGCGACTTATCTGAGTTACATAAATAGTGATAAATTTTCTTATTCTCTAATTGAGAATAAAGACAAGAGAGGTTCTTTTGTGGAAATACTCAAAACAAAATCATCAGGTCAATTTAGTTTTTTCACTGCGAAACCTGGGGTAGTTAGAGGGTGTCATTATCATAATACGAAGAATGAAAAGTTTTTAGTTATAAAAGGTGAGGCTAGATTTAGGTTTAGGAATATATTAACTAATGAATGTAAAGAGATTTTTGTAAATGACAAAGAACCAACTGTTGTAGATAGTTGCCCTGGATGGTCGCACGATATAAAGAATATTGGGGCAAATACTCTTTATGTTATGCTTTGGGCAAATGAGATTTTTGATTTAGACAATCCAGACACAATATTTTCTCCTACCTTCTGATTTAATATGTCTAAACTAAAAATCATAACAATTATTGGAACGAGACCAGAAATAATTAGATTATCAAGAACTTTAATTATTTTAGACAAGTTTTGTGATCACAGAATAGTCCATACTGGACAAAATTATGATTATGAATTAAATCAAATTTTTTTTGAAGATTTAGGGATAAGGGAACCAGATTATTTTTTGAATGTAGCTAATACTAATAAAAGTGTAACTACAATAATTGGAGAAATAATAAGCTCAGCTGACGAAGTTCTAAGAAAAGAAAATCCTGACGCAGTTTTAATACTTGGTGATACTAATAGTGCTTTATCTGCTATTTCGGCAAAAAAAAGAAAAATCCCAATATTCCATATGGAAGCTGGTAATAGATGTTTTGATCAAAGAGTTCCTGAAGAAACCAATAGAAAAATAGTTGACCATATTGCAGATATCAACCTTACTTATAGTTCTATAGCTAGAGAATATCTTCTAAGAGAGGGCTTTCCCTCCGATCAAATAATAAAAATTGGTAGTCCAATGAAAGAAGTACTTTGGCATTACTTACCAAAAATAAAAGAAAGAACAGTTTTAAATAAACTTCAAATAAATAAATATTCCTATTTCTTAGTCAGTTCTCATAGAGAAGAAAATATAGATAGCGAGAAAAGATTTGAGAAATTAGTTTATCTATTAAACCAACTTGGTGAAGTATATAAGATTCCTGTTATAGTTTCACTGCATCCTCGAACAAAGAAAAAAATAATCTCAAGATCTATTAAATTCAATAAGTATGTGAAATTGCTAAAACCATTTGGTTTTTTTGATTATGTAAACCTTCAAATCAACTCTAAATTAGTTTTATCAGATAGTGGAACAATTACTGAAGAATCGTCGATTCTCAATTTTCCTGCCTTAAATATTCGAGAATCACATGAAAGACCAGAAGGTATGGAGGAAGGCTCAGTAATGATGGTAGGATTTAATTTTGAAAGAGTTAAGCAAGGGATTGATATTTTAAGTTGCCAATTAAGATCAAATATTAGAGATATCAACGAAGTTAGCGATTACAAAACTGAAAATGTTAGTAAAAAAGTTTTAAGAATCATAATTAGTTATACAGATTATATAAATAGAAAAATTTGGAAAAAAAATCCATGAAAAGTTCAAATAATCTGAAATTAATTTTTTTTACAGATAGTATTTCTCCGCTAAAAGACGCAACATCAATAATTAATCATTCTTTAACTATGTTTTTAAGTAAAAATCATGATCTAGAAATAATTTGCCCCTATATAAAATCTAATCAAACTATTAGTTTTCCTAGGAATATTGTTTTCAGAAGAATAATAATACCCTTTGTTAAAACAAGGAATATTTTCAAAAAAATAATTAAGTTTTCAATTTTTTCAATTTTTTGTTTACCATTACTACTTATTCATGGATTAAAAAAAGACATAATCTTATTACATACATCACCTCCAACATTGACGCCTTTATTAGTAATTCCAATTATATTTCTTGATCTTTTTAAATTTAAAATGCCTAAATTAATCTTGATTGCTCATGATTTATATCCTGATATTTTATTCCAAGACGCAAATAAAAGTTTTATTTATTATTTAATTTCAAAAATTTTCAAATTTTGCTACAAACGATTCGACACAATAATTAGTTGTTGCAGTTCAATCAATTATAGACTTCATAATTTCTATGATGTTGATGAAGGCAAATTAAAAATTATATATTGCTCAAGCCTAATACCAAGCAAGCTTATTGGAGAAAATCATAAAATAAATCTTTCTAAAATTGACAAAATTAAGCCAAAACTTTTACTAATGGGCAATATTGGGTTATTACATTTACCAAAAGAGTCCATTAATTTTCTTAAGTTTTTATTGTCTAGGTTATCTGATTTAGAAATCAAAACACACATTAGCGGGGAAAAGTCATATCTTTTTAAAAAAAATCTTGAAAATTTTAAAAATTTTAAATTTAGACCCTTAATATCCCATATGCAACTTGCTTTAACTTATCAAAAACCCACAATTACGTTAATACCATTATCTAAAGCAGCCTCAGATTGTGCATTCCCCAGTAGAATTTCGACTGCCTTATCATTAGGATCACCAATTTTTTTATTGACTGATGAATTAGAAAATAATTTTTTAGTAAGATTTATTGAAAGATATAAAGTCGGATTATATATAAGTAGTAAATCTGATGAAAAATTAAAATTAAAAAAACTAAAAAAATTAATTTTTAATTTCGAAAAATTTAGTAATAATTCAAAGAAAACTTATTTGGAATTATTTGAAAAAAACAAAAATTTTCAAAAATTTGAAGATATAATTTTAAATTCTAATTTATAAAACCATGGAAGTTATATCTTTTATTTTAACTATTCCAATTTGGCTTATAACTTTCAATTTACTCAATATAATTTGTATCAGGTTTAATAATGGTTATGAATCGCTATATTTAAAATTCCTCTCTTTATTTATATTCTTTGCATACTTTTTAAAATCTATTTATATTATTGAAAATAATGAAGTTGATTTAATTGGAATTTTTTTAATGCCAATTTTATTTTTGTTATTTGTAATTGGTTTATTTTTAGGGAGTAACTTTGTCAAAACTAGTCTTTTAAGTCAGAAAAGTGAATTTAAACAATTGAAGGTAAGAAAACTATTATATTTTGTATTAATCATATTTTGTATATTATTAGCTTTTTATACAGTTCCAGAAATAATTGATAAAGGAATGGGAGTTCTATCCAGACCTCTAGATGATCCATCTCAATACAATGCGGGTTTCATAGTAAGAATTCAGGATCTGATAATTCCAATCACATTAATGTCCTTAATAATAATTTCCAAAAGTACAAAGAATAATTATTTTTTAACTACATCACTAACAGCATTATTAATTATTCACCTAGTAATAGATTCGATAATAAGACTAACGAAAACATCTTTCTTAATAGGATTTATTAGTCTTTTTATTATTTACTTCCAAGACTTACAAAATAATAAAAAAATTAGAAATTTATTATTTTTATTCATTTTAGTTTTAATACCTATTGGATATTCCTTTTTAAATTATCTAAGAACAGGCGAGGTAAATAATATAGCTGAAGTTTTGGTTTTAATTTTCAATAGATTAGTTGGAGCAGAACAATATTTTGAAATAATTGATCATATATTTAATGATAATTTCGAACCATTAATAAATGGAATTAAGTATTTGCCTGATAAATATTTCACATATGAAATTTTAAACAGATCATTTGGATACCATACAGATGCTCCCAGTTTTTTAGGTTACTTTCTTATACAGTATGGGGTTTTAATAACATTGATAATATTGCCTTTCTTTGGATTTATTTTCTCATTTTTGATGAGCATAATTCATAATTCGCTTATTGTAATAAGAGCTTGCACATTTAGTACTTTATTTTTTATGACCTCAAGTTTTTTCGTTGACGGTAATATTAAAGGACTTTTTGATCCTAGTTTCTCAACAGTTAAAACTCAAACAATATTATTACTATTTCTTTTAATACTTACTTATTTCATAACTTTAAATACCTTCAAAGTTGATCAAAAATAATTACTTTAAATCTATAAAAAACCATCCATCAATTTTTTTACCCTGCAAGATTAATCTTTCTCTAAACTCTTTTAAATCTTTAATTTTTAATACTGAGGGTACGAATATTAGTAATTGACTTTCATAATCTAATGTTTCAGATAAATTGTTAGTCAATTTAATATTTTTATCTTTAAAAATAGATTTAAATTTATCGAAGAATTTTGAATAATAAGAATTAAGATCTTTACCAGTATAAATTATTGCTATGGAAGATTTATTTTTTAATAAAGGTCCATTTTTTAACAAATTGAAAATATTATCCCAATCATTTATTTCTTTTATCTTTAAACTTTTTATAAACTTATAAGGTAGAAAATCCTTTAAATCGTCGATTTCATAAACAACTCCTTCTCGTTGTTCTTTAATAAATGCAAGCAAAATTCCTATAGAAAACCCTACCAATAAAAATAAACCCAAAGACCTTTTTTTTCTAGGAGCTATTGGTCTATTTGACAATTGCGGTTCTGATATTAACTCCCAAGGTTGTTTATTTTTTGCTAATTCAAGACCAGTTATTAATCTTTGCGATTCTAAATTTTGTAAAGTCCCCTCCTCTCTAAGTGATTTTCGCAATAATTCGTTGTAGTTTATTAAGACACCTTTTGGCCTCTCAGCAGATGCAAATTTAGCTCTTGCTTCAATTAATTTAGCCTCTAATAAATTTATAGCCTTTTTATAAAATATTTCTGCTAACAAATTAAACTTATTCTTTAGTTGAATTAGTTCTTCATCGGTCTCACTATAGTAATATTTATTTCTTTCCAACATTGCATTAATATCTTGTAATTCTTGAAATAGATCTGTGCTAGATATTTCCTCTATTAATGAAATTTGCGAAACTAATTTAGATTTGTTTTTATTATCACCATAAACATCTTTTAATCTTTTTAAATTTTCATCTATGATTCTTATTTGATTAGCTGCTGATATTCTTATATTCTCGATATTTAAAGAATCTATGGCTTCTTCACTAACTTCGTTTCCAAAAATAATAGGGAGATCATGATCTATTGCATAAGACTGAGATTTTCTTAGTGAATTAAGACTTCTAACTTTGAAAATATTAATTTGATCATCTAGATAAATAATGCCATTTTCCAAACTCCTTTTCCTATCTCTGCCTGAGTAAATTTGATATGCACTAGATATTTTATTTAAAACATTTAATATTAAGTCTTTATCTGTATCTTTGTATTTTACATTTAGAACAGAAGTTTTTTTAGCTATTTGTATATTGAAATTATCTTTTTTCCAAATCTTAAATCTCCATGCAGAGGTATTAATACCTTTTTTTTGTTTATAACTTTTAACATAATTAAAAATAGGGTTAAGTAGTGAGGAACTTTCTAAAATTTTAACTTCTGTTTCAAGTTTATTTGATCCTGTATCTATTCCAGCATATTTTGCAAGTCCCGGAGTGTTCATTAAAGCAGATTGAATTTTTGATTCATCCTTATTAGATACTACTATTTGAAACTCACCTTCCCATAGTGGTTTCTTTATCAATAGATATAAACCTCCTAGAAAAATGCCTGCACAAACACCTGAAATTATAAATATTTTTCTTCTTTTAAAAATAGAAAAAATCTTATTCCATTTTATGGAATTTATAGATTCATCTTGATTATTGTTTAAGTCTAAAATACTCATATTTACTTTATTTTAATTTGAAAATTTATGAAAATCTATATTTATACAATAACATTTAGGGACTGATATACTAAAGTTGCTTTTTTACTTAATTTTTAATAATAGATAATAAAAATTAAGTAAAATTTATCTTAAATTTATTGTATAAATTACAAAAATTTCGATTTATATTCAAAAATAATATTCGAACATGATTTTTCTTATATTTATTAAGAGTCAAGAAAAATATTAACAAATTATTATGCCAAAAATCCTAATAACAGGTGGTGCAGGGTTCATAGGAAGTCATACCTCTTTAGTACTTATTGAAAAAGGTTTTGATTTAATAATACTAGATTCCTTTATTAACAGTTCATCTCAATCAATTTCAAAAGTAGAAAATTTATCAAATAGTTGGAAGAAAATTAATAAACCATGTATAAAGGTTATTAAAGGAGATATAAGAAATATTGCATTACTAGAAAAAATTTTTGATACCTCAATAAAAGAAAAAAATCCTATTGAGGGGGTTATCCACTTTTCTGGTTTAAAAGCAGTATCTGAATCAGTACGCAAGCCTCTAGAATATTGGGACGCGAATGTGAATGGATCTATTACCTTATTTAAGGTAATGAAAAAATATAATTGCTCAACTTTAGTATTCAGTAGTAGTGCTTCTATTTATGCTTCCAAAAACTTTGAAAAAATGACTGAAGATTGCATCATTAATCCCACTAATCCATATGGACATACAAAAGCTACAATAGAAAATATTCTTAAAAATTTATATAATTCAAATCCAAACAATTGGAAGATTATAAGTTTAAGATATTTCAATCCTATTGGAGCTCATCCTTCGGGTATTATTGGTGAGAGTCCTCAGGGTGTTCCAAACAATATTTTTCCCTACATAACACAAGTCGCGATTGGTGAAAGAAAACTTCTTAGAATATTTGGTAAAGATTGGCCAACAAAAGATGGGACAGGCATTAGAGATTATATACATGTTATGGATTTGGCTGAAGCACATTTATTTGCTTTAAATCATCTCCTAAAAGGAAAAGCTCAATTCAAAAGTATAAATATTGGCACTGGAAGTGGAGTAAGCGTCTTGGAATTGGTAAAAACTTTCCAAAAAATAAATAATTTAACTATTAATTATGAATTCACAGAAAGAAGGGTTGGAGATATACCTTTTTTAGTCGCAGATAATTCATTTGCTAAAAATATTTTGAATTGGGTGCCAAAAAGAAATCTTAATGAAATGTGCTTAGATGGGTGGAAATGGCAAAAATTGAATCCAAGAGGTTACACATAATTTTAAATTTTGCTTAATTAAATTTGTAAGAATTTTGGATAAAGAAATTTCATTTTTTTGGTATTTTTCAATTAATTGTTATTATCAGTTAAAATGGTGATAATTTTAAACACTTTAATAGTGAAAAAATTAAAAGTTAAAAATATTCTTACCATACTACTTTTGAATTTTTTTGGAACTTTTTGTTTTGTAGATTTTCTTAAAGCTGAGCAAATTGAAATAATTAATAATGAAAACAAATTCTCATTAAAAACCTCTTACTTAGAAACAAAAGGTGAGTTAGATGACTACATCTTAGATACTGATGATATTCTTTCAATTAGATTTGAGAACAGACCAAAAGGAATTTATGATTTTAAATTTGAAAAAGAAAAATTGAAAGATATTACATATCTTGTCCCAAGAAATAATTTAGATAAATATATTCTTGGACCAGGTGATGTATTATTAATAAAATTCAAAAACACACCAGAATTGAATAATGAATATCTAATTGATAAAGCTGGAGAAGTACTTTTACCTAGGATAAAAAATGCATATATCAGTGGTTTAACTATAAAAGAATTAAGGGATATTTTAGAAAGAAGATATGAAGAGTATCTTATTTCACCAATAATTGAAATAAGTATTTCAGAATATAAATTTATAGATTCCGGTACATTTAGAGTAAATGAAGAGGGGGAAATATATTTACCTTCTTTAGCTACAGATCCTAACGAAACTTTGCGTAAAACTTTTGTGAGAGGGTTAACAAAAGAAGAACTCGAATTACTTTTAGAAGAACGTTACCAAAATTTCTTGATAAATCCAAAGGTTTTTGTAAGAGTGAAATCTTTTAAACCTCTAAGAGTTGCTCTTTCTGGAGAGGTGCGAAATCCTGGAATTTTAAAATTTGGAGCTTATAGGAACTTTCAAGAAAAAGAAACAAAATCTGAAGAAGAAAAAATAAATATTGCAAAAGAAAAAATGCAAAAAAATAAGCAAAATTTTTCAAATTACTCAAATAATGTAAAGGAAAACAATTTTATGGGAAGTAGTGAAACCTCCAAATCTAAATCTTTACAATCTTTCTCAAATAATGATAATAATATTTCAATTTCAGATGATTCCGATATAAAATCTAAATCAAATTATCTTTCAACTTTGTCGAGAGCTATCTTTGAATCAGGAGGCTTAACTTCATATAGT
>MDTG01441755.1_pt1 | contig 19074 bp, 16 predicted proteins | sample 811421 | NCBI WGS metagenome assembly MDTG01 (sample SAMN05326645, study PRJNA326480) | marine metagenome | isolation source: seawater | place: Pacific Ocean: South East | collected 2011
CTGTTGAGGAAAATGTTGTAGAGGGTTCGGATTCACTAGATTTCGGATCTTCTGAGATTGAGGATTCTGTTGAGGAAAATGTTATAGAGGGTTCGGATTCAATTGAATTTAGTTCTTTAGGTCACAAAGTAAATGAATCAACGGAGAAAGACTGTGATACATTACCATTTGATATGCCAAAACATCAATCATCTGTAATAAAGGTTATTGGAGTTGGAGGAGGAGGTAGTAATGCTGTTAATCATATGATTAGTGAAGGTATAAGGGGTGTGGATTTTATATTATGTAATACTGATGCTCAGGCGTTAGAGATGGGAGAAGCCTCAACGAAAATTCAACTAGGTGTGTCTTTAACCGAGGGTTTGGGTGCAGGAGAAGATCCGTCTAAAGGTGCTCAGGCAGCTCTAGAAAGTGAACAAGTTATTCGAGACGTTTTGGGTAAAAACACAAAAATGGTCTTTATCACAGCTGGAATGGGCGGGGGAACAGGTACTGGTGCTGCACCAGTTATTGCTCAAATATCTAAAGAACTTAATATCCTTACGATAGGAATAGTAACAGTTCCATTTTCTTTTGAGGGACCAAAGCGATTTCGTCAAGCGCAAGATGGTATAGATGAAATGCGTCAATATGTGGACTCATTAATTGTTATTAATAATGATAGATTAGTAGAAGTATATGGTGATTTAGGTTTAAAATCTGCATTTGCTAAAGCAGATGAAACATTGATGGTAGCTGCTAAGGGTATATCAGAAGTCATAACACAAAAATGTCTTATTAATATTGATTTAAATGATGCAAAAACTGTATTAAAAGATAGTGGCACTGCAATTATGGGTTCAGCAAGAGGTCAGGGTTCTAATAGAGCAAAAGAAGTTGTGCAGAAGGCACTAGATTCGCCATTATTAAACGATAACCATATTAAAGGTGCAAATAAGATTTTATTATTAATTATGTCTGGTAATAATGAGGTGACAATTAATGAAACCAGTCAAATTAATCAATACTTGCAAAGAGAATCTGGTGGAAAAGCAGAAATTATTATGGGGGCAGGAGATGACCCTTCCTTAGGAGATGATATAAGTGTAACAGTTATTGCTACAGGTGTATTAGGTAGTAATGTTAATCCTGTTACTGGGTCGGAAGAAAAGATTGTATTACCTCTTCATAATGAGGCAGATAATAAGTCTTTTCAATCACATCAATTCAATCAGCTAGACCAATCTAAAAATGACTCACAACTTATACAGACAGATCAGCGAGGTGAAAACGTTGTTGATTTGGATGAATTAGATGATAGCGAAGTGTTGACTAGTGATCTTGAGAATGAAACTAGGGATATTGTAATAAATGATAGTGAAAATTATTCAGAAGAGAATCAGTTACAAGCTGAGCAAAGAAGGAAGAGGTTGTTAAAGTTTTCAAATATTCATAATAATCAAAAATATATTCAAGAACTAGAGGATGAACCAGCCTATAAAAGAAAGGGAGTAGAACTAGAGAAGGTTGAACATTCGTCTTATGAGTCTAGTGCGAAGATAGTGTTAGATATTGAGGATGATGAAAATAAATTTAAAAATAATAATTCCTTTTTACATGATAATGTAGATTAAATATTATGAGCTTAGAAAGTCGTATTACAAAAGATATAAAAAATGCCATTCTAAAAAAAGATAGTGCTAAACTTGAAGTATGTAGATCAATCAAGTCTGAGATATTATTAGTGAAAACAGCAAAAGGTGTCACTATAGACGCTCAGAAAGAAATAGAAATCTTACAAAGGCTACTTAAACAAAGAATAGAATCTGAGAAGATTTTTAAATCAGAAAATAGGCAAGATTTAGCATTGTGCGAACAACAACAGGCAAAAATTATCAGTTCTTATTTACCAAAACCTTTCACTATAGATGAACTGTCATCATTAATTGATAAATTGATGATTGAAATTAATGTAAGTTCAATCTCAGACATGGGACGATTGATTTCAGAAGCAATAAGGAGGTCAGAGGGTAGGGCTACAGGTAAGATGATATCCGATTTAGCAAAGGAAAAGTTGTCATAAAAAAAGAGGGCCTTTTAAAGCCCTCCTTATAATTTGCTACATCATGCCGGGCATTCCACCTCCCATACCAGGTGCTCCCATTGGTGGAGCAGGACTATCTTCTTTTATGTCTGCCAGTACACACTCAGTAGTCAATAACATACTTCCAACAGAAGCAGCATTTTCTAGAGCAATTCTCGTTACTTTAGTGGGGTCAATTATTCCCGCTTTTAACATATTTTCATATGTGTCATTTTTAGCATTATATCCAAAATCTCCTTTTTTAGTTAGTATTTTAGATATTACTACAGCTCCTTCACCTCCAGAATTAGATACAATTTGTTTGAGAGGTTCTTGAACTGCTGTTGCAACTATTTGAATACCAGTATTTTCATCATCATTTTCTCCTGATAAATTTTTAAGCTTTTCCCCAGCTCTAATTAATGCGACACCACCACCAGGAATAATACCCTCTTCAATTGCCGCTTTAGTAGCAGCTAGAGCATCATCTACTCTATCCTTCTTTTCTTTCATTTCCATCTCACTAGCTGCTCCGACATATAATACAGCAACACCACCAGCTAATTTAGCTAATCTTTCTTGTAACTTCTCTTTATCATAATCAGAAGTGGTAGTATCAATTTGTGATTTTATTTGCTTAATTCGCATGTCAATCATCTTTTTAGCTCCGCTTCCATTAACAATAGTTGTGTTATCTTTATCAATTGTAATTTTTTCACAATTACCAAGCATTTCCATTGTTGCTGACTCTAACTTATGTCCCTTTTCCTCTGAAATTACAGTTCCTCCTGTTAGGATTGCAATATCTTCAAGCATTTCTTTTCTTCTGTCTCCAAATCCAGGGGCTTTTACTGCTGCTATTTTAAGACTTCCTCTTATCTTGTTAACTACTAGAGTAGCTAATGCTTCTCCATCAACATCTTCTGCTATAATCAATAGTGGTTTTCCTGTTTGAGAAGATTGTTCTAATATAGGTAAGAGGTCTTTCATATTAGAAATCTTCTTATCAAATATTAATAATAACGGGCTATCTAATTCAGCATTCATTTTGTCAGCATTTGTAACAAAATATGGTGACAGATACCCTCTGTCAAATTGCATTCCTTCTACTACTTCTACTGAAGTGTCAGTTCCTTTGGCTTCTTCAACAGTAATAACTCCTTCTTTGCTTACTTTGTTCATTGCTTCAGCTATTAACGAACCAACTTCAGAGTCATTGTTGGATGAAATTGTAGCAACTTGTTGGATTTTTTCATTATTATTTCCAACAGAAACAGATTGTTTTTGTAGATCCTTAACAATGGTGTTAACTGCTTTATCAATTCCTTTTTTTAAATCCATTGGGTTTGCACCTGCTGTAACATTTTTTAAACCAATTGATACAATAGCTTGAGCCAAGACAGTAGCAGTAGTGGTGCCATCTCCAGCTTCATCGGCGGTTTTAGATGCTACTTCTTTTACCATTTGTGCCCCCATATTTTCAATGGTGTCTTCTAGTTCAATTTCTTTTGCTACAGACACACCATCTTTAGTAATTGTTGGTGCGCCAAATTTTTTATCTATAACTACATTTCTACCCTTAGGTCCTAGTGTTACTTTGACTGCGTCAGATAATGCATCTACTCCTTTTTTCAGTGCATTCCTTGCTTCTATATTGAATTTTATTTCTTTTGCCATTTTTTATTTTTTTTATAATTTGAATTTATGATGGTTAAATAATTGCTAAAACATCGGATTCTTTCATAATTAAATAGTCTCCACCCTCATATTTAAGTTCTGTACCTGCATACTTTCCATAAAGTATACTGTCGCCTACTTTTAATGTGATTGGATTATCTTTTGTTCCGTGTCCTACTGCAACAACTTTTCCTTTCTGAGGTTTCTCTTGTGCAGTGTCTGGTATTATAATACCGCTTGCTGTTTTTGTTTCAGCAGCTGAAGGTTCAATTAGAACTCTGTCTGCTAATGGTTTTATTTTCATAACTAATTTTATTTAATTTGTTTAATTATATATAATAGGTGTTCGACATAAACTGTGCCAAACATTATTATACCGTTTTTTCAAGACAATTTGTCAGTATATTGTTTGTTTTAGTGTCAATTTAATTTATACTGTCATTTATGTCATTAAAGTCTTCAAAATTATTTTTGATTTCAATATCAAAGTTATTATCAGATTCTGAATTTCTTGGTATAGTAAAGTTAGATAAAAGGGTTAACATAACTAGTGCTATTGCTAGGGTCCATGTAGTTTTTTCAAGGAAATCAGATGTTTTTCTAGCGCCCATAATTTGGTTTCCTCCTCCGAAAGCCGAAGATAGTCCTCCACCTTTTGGGTTTTGAACCATAATAATTAGTATTAGTAGAATACATGTTATAATAATTAATACCGCAAACAATGTGTACATAATATATTTATATTAAATTTTTAATTTTTTTAATTTGGCTTACAAAGAAAGCACTTTTTTTTGGAAATCTCAAACATAGTATTTTATAAGCTTGTATCGCTCTATTATAGTGTCCTTGATCATAGTATAGTTTAGCTAAAGTTTCTGTTATTAAATCATCATTATCCTTTGTACTTTTATCAACAAATTCTTGAATTTGGCTCAGGTTTTTAATTGATGTATTATGAGTATTTAGTTTAAATTTGGCTTCATTTGGCTCCTTTAGCCAATCAGTAAAGGATAGATTTTTTCTAATTTTTGTGTCAGGTTTTTTTATTTTAAATGTGGGGTTTATTGATTGAAATAATTCTCTTCTATCATTTGAAAATAATGCGGTCACAATGATGCTTTCAGATAAGTCAATATCATTAGATGAATTAAGCAGTAGTGTTTTAATTTTATATAGAGATTGACAATAAGGAAATTTTTTTATTAAACTATTAATAGTTTCTTTAGTAAAAAGATTTTGACTTTTTGAAGGGCTGTTTATAAATTGATTAAAATTAGCTTTTATCATATGATTTACCAGTTAACAAGAGATTGGTTAAAGATATCATCAACAAGATCTAAAATAATAGAAGAACACAAATCTTCTTCTATTTCAGAAAAATTACTATTACTGTTGAAGTCAGCATATTGAGAAAATAATTTAGTAAAATTATCATCTGGATTATATTTATTTATAAATGTTATTTCAACAGTAATGCTTAATCTATTTTGTGATGCAGTTTCCGTATTATTGATAGCAACAGGGCTAATCATATAATTAGTTATTGTTCCGCTAAAGGAAATGTCACCATTATTTTCAACCAAATCTAAGGGGGTTTCTGTTAGGCATTTATTTGTTAAGGATTCCGTAATATTATTACTTAGACTTGGTTGTATTAGGCTTGCTTGATTTTGTATATAACTAATTGAAACTGTTTTTACGTCCTCTGATATTGAAGCACCAGAAAAGGAATATATGTTACAATTAGTTAGCAATAATACTGTGATAAAGCAAATAATATAGATTGGATTAATAGAGTTACACATTTTATTTTACAAATTATATTGTTTTATTTTTCTATAAAGTGTTCTTTCTGAAATTCCTAATTCGTTTGCCGCAATTTTTCTTTTACCATTATTTTTTTCAAGAGATTTACGAATAATTTCATATTCATTGTCTTGTAATGAAAAGTTTTGTTTTGATTGACTGGGTTCAATAATTTTTGACTGATTATCATCAATATTTTGTATATCTAAAGGTTTTATGTTATCATAAACTCGTTGTATTCTTTCAGCATTTTTTGTTTTAAATGATTCATCACTTGAGTTGCCTTCAATCAAGTCTATAGTGATTTTTTTTAAATCATTAAGGTCGTTTTTTAAGTCAAATAAAATTTTATATAAAATTTCTCTTTCTGAAAAAGATGAATTGTTTTCATTTTTTGTTATCATAAGTGTGGATGGCTTTGCAGGATTTAGGTGGGGAGTTAGATCTGAGGCATTAAGGTTCCTTTTTTCTTCAACAACACACAACTTCTCTGCAAAGTTTTTTAGTTGTCGTATGTTTCCTGGCCAGTTGTATTTCTCGATCAAATCAATAGCATCTTCACTAAGTTTTATGGGGGGTATCTTGTGTTTTTCTGTAAAATCTGCAACAAACTTTCTAAATAATAAGTAAATATCATTTTTCCTTTCTTGAATAGATGGCATAGCAATCTCAATTGTATTAATTCTATAATAAAGATCCTCTCTAAATTTATTACTTTGAACAGAATCTACTAAATCAATGTTTGTTGCGGCGATAATTCTCACGTTTGTTTTTTCTACTTTTGAGGACCCTACTTTTAAATACTCTCCATTTTCTAGTATTCTTAATAATCTAACTTGCGTAGTAAGAGGTAAGTCCCCTATTTCATCTAAAAAAATAGTTCCATTATTTGCGGTTTCAAAGTATCCTCTACGATTGTTTATAGCGCCAGTAAAAGCGCCTTTTTCATGTCCAAAAAGCTCACTGTCAATAGTTCCTTCTGGAATCGCACCACAGTTTACTGCAATAAATTGTCCATGTTTTCGAGCAGAATTTTCGTGAATAATTCTAGGGATTACATCTTTACCTGTGCCACTTTGACCAGTAACTAAAATAGAAATATCTGTGTTAGCAACTCTAAGTGCCTTTTTAATAGAACGTTCAAAAGCACTAGAGTTTCCTATTAGATTGAATCTTTGTTTTATTTTAAGTACAGCATCTTTCATATAATTTCACCAATTAATGTTGCAGATGTTATGTCATTTATTTTAACATTTACGAAGTCACCAATTTGTGCATCTTTTTTGTTAAAAACAGCTACTGTATTTTGTGTTGTTCTGCCAAAAAATTGATTTTTAGATTTTTTAGAATGCCCCTCAATTAAAACTTCGTAGGTTTTTCCAACACATAATTTATTTTGAAACAATGAGTGCTCTCTTTGTAAATCAACAATTTCTTGTAATCTTCTTTTTTTAATTTTTAAAGGAACATTGTCATTTAATTTTCTTTGAGCATAGGTGTTTGGTCTTTCAGAATAATAAAACATATAACTGAAATTATATTTTATATTTTCCATTAGGCTTAGTGTAAGGTCGTGGTCTTTTTCGGATTCGTTACAAAACCCAGTAATAAAGTCAGATGATAGACCACATTCTGGTATAATTTTTTTGATAGATTTAATTCTCTCAAGATACCATTCTCTGTTGTGGCCACGATTCATTAACTTTAATATATCTGAGCTACCAGATTGTACAGGAAGGTGAATGTATCTACATATATTTTTGTGTCTTGCAATAGTGTGTAGCACGCTGTCTTTCATATCTTGAGGGTTTGATGTTGAAAATCTTATTCGCATATTTTTATTGCTTTTTGCAACTAAGTCTAATAGGCTTGCGAAGTCTACGTGGTGGCCCTGTTCTTTTTTAGAAATTTTACTAAAATCCTTCTTGGGTCCACCACCATACCATAAGTATGAATCAACATTCTGACCTAATAAAGTGACTTCTTTGTAACCTGTTGAGTTTAAATTGGCAATTTCTTTTAAAATACTTTCGGGCGGGCGACTTCTTTCTCTCCCCCGAGTAAAAGGGACAACACAAAAACTACACATATTATCACATCCTCTCATTATTGAAACAAAAGCTGTGACGCCATTACTATTAAGTCTAACTGGGTTGACATCCGCATATGTTTCTTCTTTAGATAAAATAACATTTACAGCTTTTCTGCCCTCTGTAGTTTCTTTTACCAATTTGGGGAGGTCTCTATAGGCATCTGGCCCAACAACTAAGTCTACTAGCTTTTCCTCTTCTAGAAATTTAGATTTTAATCTTTCAGCCATACAACCTAAAATACCAATAGTGAGTTCGCTGTTTTGTTTTTTAATTTTTTTAAATTGTTTTATTCTGTTTCTTACAGTTTGTTCGGCCTTTTCTCTAATGGAGCAGGTGTTAATTAAAATTAAATTGGCATCATCACATTTAGATGTTTTCGTGAAGCCATCATCTTCTAGAATAGATGCGACTACTTCACTATCAGCAAAATTCATTTGGCAACCATAGCTTTCAATATATAGTTTTTTGTTTTGGCCATTCATTATAATAGAGGTCTCTTGTACTAGTAGATAAAATTACAAAACTTTTTTAGTATGACAAAATGTCACCCTATAGTTTAAATAAATTCAATTAGTGTAAAAAAATAAAGCAGTGGCCAAAAGTTTTTTTTTTTGTAAAAAAAATTATTTTTGCAATTGATTTCATAAAGTTTTATAAAAATATGGCTACTAATTTAGTTATTGTTGAGTCCCCAGCCAAGGCTAATACAATAGAAAAAATTTTAGGGAAAGACTTTAAAGTTGTTTCTAGTTATGGCCATATTCGAGATTTAGAAAAGAAGAATATGGGAATAGATATTGAGAAGTCTTTTGAGCCTCAGTATCAAATTACAGATAATAAAAAAACTGTTTTAAAATCCCTATTAAAAGAGTCAAAAAAAAGTCAAGTAGTATGGTTAGCTACCGATGAAGACAGAGAGGGAGAGGCAATCGCTTGGCATCTATATGAGGCTATGAATTTAAAGTCAAAGCAAGTGCATAGGATTGTGTTTCATGAAATTACAAGCACTGCAATCAAGTCTGCAATTAAAAATCCTAGAAGCATTAACATCAATCTAGTTAATGCGCAACAAGCTAGAAGAGTTTTAGATAGAATAGTTGGGTTTAAATTATCTCCAATTTTATGGAAGAAGGTTAGAAGTGGTTTGTCTGCTGGTCGTGTTCAATCAGTTGCTGTTAGATTAATTGTTGAAAGAGAAAAAAACATCCAAAGTTTTATACACGAAAAATCTTATGTCATTTCAGGCGAGTTTAATTTTAAAAATCAGAGTTTTCTTGCAACAATAAAAGATAAGTTTTATGAAAAAAATATTGTCGATAATTTAATGCATTCATTTATGGGTTGTAGTTTTAATGTTGATTTGATTGAAACAAAACCATCCTCAAGCTCACCCTCTCCTCCATTTACAACTTCTAGTTTACAACAAAATGCGTCAAATCGGTTAGGCTTTTCTGTTAATAGAACCATGTCAACAGCACAAAAATTATATGAAGCAGGTTTTATAACCTATATGAGAACTGATTCAGCCACACTATCTTCCGATGCACTTGGCAATATAAAAGAATTTATAATTGACCAATATGGTGAAGAGTATCATCATAAGCGTGTGTATAAAACAAAGGCAAAAGTTGCTCAAGAGGCTCATGAGGCAATTAGACCCACTAATGTTTCTAATTTGAATTGTGGATCTGATGATTCTCAAAAAAAATTATATAAATTAATTTGGGAAAGAACAGTTTGTTCTCAAATGAGTAATGCTATTTTAGACAAAACATCCATTAATATAAAATCTAATAATAAGCAGGGCTCTGTTTTTTCTTCTAAAGGACAAGTGGTAAAATTTGATGGGTATTTAAAAATACAGAAAGATGTAAGCAAGCAAGATAAATTGTTGCCAAAATTAACAATTGGTGATCAGGTTGACACCAACTTCATTCAAGCAAGTGAAAAGTACAATAAAGCTCCATCAAGATTCACAGAGGCTTCATTAGTTAAGAAGATGGAAGAGTTGGGTATAGGTAGGCCGTCAACTTATGCGCCAACTATATCAACTATCCAAAAAAGAGAATATGTTGTAAAAGATGATATTGAAGGTGTGGAAAAAGGTCACACTCATATTACATTAAAAAATAATAAAATATCAGAATTAGTTAGTCAAGAATTAATTGGATCTGAAAAGAAAAAATTAATTCCTACGGATGTTGGAGTGATTACTAATAATTTTCTCGTTGAAAATTTTGATGAAATTCTTGATTATAATTTTACTGCAAAAGTAGAGACTCAATTTGATGATATTGCTTCTGGTAATCAAATGTGGAAAGAAATGCTTTCAAATTTTTACAAATCATTTGAACCACAAGTCTTGAGTGTTGACAAAAATAGCTCTAAGGCTACAGGTGTAAGAGAGTTGGGAGACGATCCAGAAAGTGGAGAAAAGGTGACTGTAAGACTGGGAAGGTATGGTCCGGTTGTGCAAATTGGAATTCTTGAGCAAAATAAAAAACCAAGATATGCAAGCTTAAATAAAGATCAAACAATTGAAGGAATTAATTTGGAAGATGCTTTAAAATTATTTGATTTACCAAGACAATTAGGCTTTTTTGAGGATCAAGAAGTAATAGTTTCGCGTGGTAGATACGGCCCATATATTAGACATAAAAACACTTTTACGTCCTTGGAAAAGGATGATGATCCCTTTTCGATAAGTATTGAAAGATGTATTGAGTTAATTCAAAACAAACGAGTAATAGAAAAACAAAAGTTTATTAATAAATTTGAGCATGAAGGAGTTGAACTAAGCATAATGAATGGTAGATATGGTCCATACATTAAATATAACAAGAAAAACTATAAAATCCCCAAACAGTCTGACCCTAAAATTTTAACTAAATCAGATTGTTTAAATATCATAGAAAAATCTAGCAAAAAATAGAAAAACAATCTTTATATTGTTAAAATATGTTTGCAAATTATTTCCAACCGGTTTCAGTTGAAACAATCAATTATAAGAATTCACTCCATAAAAGTACTATTGGTCATGATGTAGATTGTTATTATGACAATTTTCCGGCATTTGATCAAGCCGATTTTGTAATTATTTTTGTACCTGAAACAAGAGGTTCCAATCATAATGATTTGTCAAAAGTTCATTTTGAAATTAGAAAGTCTTTTTATAATTTATTTAAAGGCTCGTGGACATTGAATATTGTCGACTTCGGTAACTTTACTTTAGGCAAAGATAAGAAAGACACATATTTTGCCCTTAATGATATTGTTTCTAACTTACTAAGCCAAAGTGTTTTCCCTATTGTAATTGGAGGGTCACAAGATTTAACATATCCAATTTATCAATCATATCAGTCCTTTACTAAAGGTGTTAATTTGTTATGTGTGGATCCTAAGTTTGATCTGATAGATAATAATAGTATATTAAATGCTAATAATTTTGTTGGGTCAATTATAAAAAAAGAACCGAACCACCTTAATAATTTTGTTAATTTAGGTTATCAAAAACATTTATGTCAAAATGATGAATCTGATTTAATTGAGAAAATGTTATTTGAGACTTGCAGGTTGGGTGACTTGAGGGAAAGTATTAGGGATGCTGAACCTTATATGCGTAATTCTGATATTGTGAGTTTTGATTTATCATCTATCAAGCAATCTGATGCTCCTGCTTCTGTCTGCCCATCTCCAAATGGTCTTGAGGCGCATCACGCATGTGTTTTGGCCAGATATGCTGGCATGAGCGATAGGGTAAGTTCATTTGGGGTATTCCAAATAGATAGTGTGGATTACGGAAGTCTTCAAACTGCAAATTTAGTGGCTCAGATAATTTGGTATTTTATTGAGGGCTTTAGTTTGAGGGTAAACGACTCTCCCTCTATGGAGACTATCAATAATAATTATCAGAAATATATAATACCACTACCTGAAACTAATTTTCAATATGTGTTTTACAAAAGTAAAATTACTGGTAGATGGTGGGTTTCTTCGTCTATAGAATATACAGAGGATTCAAGCATAAAGGAAAAAATTATACCATGTTCCTATGAGGATTATTTAAATGTTAATGCGGGCGAAATACCCAAGCGAGTTTATAGGTTATTAAAACTTAAAAGGCCATAAAAATCTAGTCAGGTTTGATAAAATAAATAAGAATGTTGCTTATTTAAAATAAATAGTTTCTGAATAAGGAAAAAAATCTATATATTTACTCACGAAATTTTATAATGAAAACAAATGTTATACTCTAGAAACGGTATTCATGTAGCTTTTTTTGCTTTTTTTTGTTTTGTATTTACTACAGTATATGCACAACAAGATCCCCAGATTACTCATAATATGTTCAATAAATTCATGTATAATCCTGGTGTTGCCGGAGCATATCCTGAACTTCATGCAACGTTATTGCATCGAAGTCAATGGGTTGGGATTGATGGTGCGCCAACAACATCTAATTTAAATGCTCATGCTTACGTAGGCCAAATTAGGGGCGGGGTAGGAATTAATGTAATCAATGATAAGGTGGGGATGCTTAGTGGTAAAACAGTATCTCTTTCATATGCATATCAATTAGGACTTGGTAATGCTCAGTTAGGAATGGGGTTGAGTTTTGGTTTAATGCAATATGGCTATGATGGAACGTGGATAACACCAGATCAAACATCTGATGCATATTTGCCGTCCGCAAACTCTTCTAAAAGTGTGCCAGATTTTGGCTTAGGCTTTTATTTGACTTCTGAAGACTATTACATAGGGCTATCATCAACACATATTATACCTCAAGAAGTAGATTTTAATGGTACCGCAATTTATAATCAAGCTAGGCATTATTATTTATTAGCTGGATATGATTATGATATTACGGATGATTTTTCCTTACGTACAAATATTTTTTCTAAAACAGACGGTGTTTCTGTTCAGACAGATATTAATATTAATACATTCTATAAAGAAAACTATTGGACTGGTGTTTCTTTTAGATACGAGGACGCACTTTGCTTTTTAGTTGGCTTCCAAGTGGCAAATAATTTGACATTTGCTTATGCATTTGATTTAGTCACTTCTAAATTGTCAAATCAAGCTAATGGCAGTCATGAAGTTTTCTTAAGATATTCATTTGAACTAGACATAATAGGAGTTGGAGATACAAGATATAGTAGCTTAAAATATCTCTAAATCTTTAAATTGATAATATTTAAAATTATGAAACAAATACTTTTTTATACTTTTTTAAGTTATATTTTAATAAGTTTTTCTTCTTGTTTTTCGCCTACAGGTGAGTTGACAGGTAGAAAAACTACAAGATTAGATTTTCAAACTGAGAAGCCTTATGGTATGCTAGAAGTTCCTCAAGGATCCTTTACTATGGGCGGCAATGATCAAGATGTACCATATGCTAATATGAGAGATCTCAAAACTGTAACAATTAGTCCATTTTGGATTGATCAAACTGAAATTACAAATGACGAATATAGACAGTTTACTCACTGGGTTAGGGATTCTATTATTAGAAGAGAGCTTATTGATATGGAAGGTGGAGAAAAATGGGGATGGACTAATGATCCAAGCCCAAATTGGAATCAGCAAGTTTTAGGTGAAGATCAGGGTCGTACCGAAGACTATTATATTAATTGGTCTAAGCCTTTAAATTATCAAAAAGCCAAGGTTACTGAAGCTATGGTTTCAACTTTAGTGTTTCAAGAAGGTGATCAATTAGCAGGAGAGGGTTCAGGAGATGTAATCCATAGACCCCATTTTCAATCTAAGTTGATTGATTCAAGAAGGTTAATATATGAATATTCATGGTTTAATCCAGACAAAGCAGGTTCTAGAAATAATAGATATGACTATGAAGAAGAAAGATATTTAGAGATTGAAAGAGCAGATGCATTTGTTGTAAAGGAAAGAGTGCCTGTCTATCCAGACACATTAACTTGGGTACATGATTTCACTTATAATTTTAATGAGCCAATGTTTGATAAGTATTTTTGGCACCCAGCTTATGGTGATTATCCAGTTGTAGGAGTCAGTTGGAAGCAGGCCAAAGCTTTTTGTCATTGGAGAACAGAATGGAAGTTATATTGGATGCCGGAGGAACGAAGACAATTTGAAACGCCATACAGGTTGCCTACTGAGGCTGAATGGGAGTGGGCTGCCAGAGGTGGCCGTGAATTAGCAATGTATCCTTGGGGTGGGCCATATTCGAGAAATTATGAGGGGTGTTTTTTAGCGAACTTTAAACCATTAAGAGGGAACTATTACGCAGATGGATATATATATACAGCACCCGCAGTATCATATAATTATAATGATTATGGTCTTTACAATATGGCTGGAAATGTTTCAGAATGGACAGAAAGTGCTTATAACCCAATGTCGGATATCTTTGCTTCGGACTTAAATCCTGAATATACCTACAATGCAGATAATTCTGATCATCCTCATTTTAAAAAGAAGGTGGTTAAAGGCGGATCTTGGAAAGATATTGGTGCCTTTTTGCAAATAGGCGCGAGAGACTATGAATACCAAGATAGTAGTCGTTGTTATGTGGGTTTTAGGTGTGTAAAGAGCTATGGATATGATCCTTCAAAAGGTCAGTTTAATAATCAGTATACTCCTCCAAAAAAGAAAAAGAATAAAAAGAATAAATAATAGGATGGTTATATAAAATAAACTTATAATGATCTTGTTATTATGCTAGTATTGAATAAAATAATAAATTAAAATAAACTTAAAATGAACTTTGCAAATTCTAAATTTTACAAATGGATAATGCCATATCTTTATGGCTGGGGAGCATCTCTTGTTATTGCAGGAGCTTTGTTCAAAATTTTACATTGGGAAGGTGCCAATACAATGCTTATTGTGGGTATGGGAACTGAAGCTTTAATATTCTTTATGTCAGCTTTTGAAAATGCACCTCCAAGCTATAAATGGGAGAGGGCCTACCCTGGAATTTTAGATGCTGATGAGGTTGATGGTGATAATATAACTGTAACTCAGCAGTTAGATAAGATGCTTGAAGAAGTGAATGTTGATTCTAAGGTAATTAAACAACTAGGTGATGGTTTAACAAAGCTTAGTAGTTCAGCTAGTGATTTGGGTGATGTGGCTGCAGGAACTAAGAAATACAATACACAAATGTTATCAGCTTCTTCTAATCTAGAAAAGATTAATGAATTATATCAAGAACAAATCAATTCTTCCGAACAGCAGTTTAAGGCAACACAAAAAATAACCAGCAACTTAACTAATTCTTTAGATCAATCTGCTCGGTTACATGTTGAATTTGCGACATTATCAGAAAACTTAAATGCATTAAATAATGTCTATGGTAGCATGTTGAATGCTATGTCCTCAAACCCTTCTAAGAAAAAGTAATATGGCTGGAAATCACATGAGCGAACTAAGTCCTCGTCAGAGGATGATTAATATGATGTATCTTGTTTTAACAGCTCTGCTTGCTTTAAATATATCAAAAGAAGTTCTAGATGCTTTTAATACAATGGATAGATCAATAGGCTATTCATACAGTGAAAAAGTTGAAGCAAATGATAAGCAATATGATATATTATCAAGAAAGGCAATAAATAATTCTGAAAAATATGAGGTGTGGAATAATCTTGCAATAGATATTCAAAATAATAGTGATGATCTTGTGTCGGTTGTAGATTCAATTAGGTTTAAAATAGAAGAGTTAGCTGAGAAAGATACAGATCCTGAATCTAAGACCTTTGGAGAACTAAAGAAAAAAGATGACAAGGAGGTTACAATTAAAATATTAGTAAAGGATCCTGTAGATCAAGGATTGGGCTACGGAGAAGCTTTGAAATTAGCAAGGGATAAATACCTTAATTTTTTACTTAGTTTAGATACATTAGGTATATATTCTGGCTCTGATTCGACTCATAAGAACATGTTTATGGATCTTTTAAAAACAAGCTACAAAGAGGAGGTAGAAGACAATGAAAAAATTAAATCATGGCAGCACCATAAATTTTATGGTCATGTTCCTGTTGCAGCAATGGCTTTCATGAATCAAATGAAATTAGATATTAGTACTATTGAGGGTTTAGTTTTGGATTTAATTCAGAAAAAAACAGGACAAAGTGATATTACTGTTAACTCTCAGATTGGTGTTGTTCAGGCACCACGTCAAACCATTATGCTTGGGGATAGTTTTAATGCAAAAGTTTTTATTGCTGGAGTCGATACAAATCAGTTGCCAAAATTTAATATATATGCTTATGATAATCAAGGTAACAGGATCAATGATTCTGAAGTTGTGGACACTTTACAGGTTGTAGGTAGTGAAGGAATATATTCTATTAAACCTAAGAGACAGGGTACATACTGGCTTGGTGGAGATATTGTAGTTCAGACCGAGAAGGGCCCTGAAATTTATCCTTTTAAACAAGAATATAGAGTAGATGAGGCAATGTCTGTTATATCACCAGATAAAATGAACGTATTATATACTGCTGTTGATAATCCAGTTTCGATTTCAGTTCCTGGATATAGTTCAGATGAGTTGTCTTTAACTTCTAATTTTAAAAATTGCAAGATATCTCGAGTTAAAAATGGTACTTATAAAATTGTAATACCTGAACAAAGAGGCAAGAGTGCTAGGAAAGAGCTGGATTTAATTGTTAAAACTAAGATAAATAATAAGATAGTTGGTAAAGCTCTTAAATTTAGGATAAAAAATGTGCCAGATCCAGTTCCTATGGTTGGAGGTATTGCAGGTTATGGAGAAATGTCAAGAGCTGATTTGAAGGGTACCTGGGGTGTCGTAGCCAAAATGAAGGATTTTGACTTTGATTTGAGGTATAAGGTTTTATCATATACAATGTCTTATCCTGGAGCAGGAGGCCAACAAGATCTGGCTTCAAATTCAGGTCAATGGACCACGGCCATATCTAAGGAGTTTAATAGTATTAAGAGGGGACAATCAATTTTAATTAGAGATATAAAGGTTCAAATTGCAGGCACAAATAGCAAACCAAGAACTTTACCAGCAACTGTTACAGTAAGAATTAAATAATTTTAGTTATGAAAAATCAAGTTTTTATATTATTCCTTTCGGCAATTATGTCGTCTAGTTTATTATTTTCTCAGGTTGAGAACAGATCGGATCGTAAATGGAGTGATTCTAATCAAACTACGTATTATATAGGCGAAAAGGACGGTCAAAATAATGAGTGGAGGTCGGAGACATATCCTATTTCAGATGTAAATAATCCTGATAGTGATGCATGGAATAGTTCCATAAAACATAGATCAAAAGCGATATGGTCTGATAATTCGACTATTGTTTCAGATGAGAAGACTGGATATCATTCACACATTCCATACACATATATTAGTCCTGATGACATATTGTGGGCAAAGCGAGTTAAAAAACTACTTGATGTTAGAATTTCACAAAACCACCCTATCTATTTTCCTGTTCAGGTGAGATATGACCAATTAAGCCCAGATGGTTCAGGTGCATTAAAGAATGAGGTATTGAATGGTATTGATGCTCGTAAAAATTTATTTCAAATATTAAAGGATGCTGCTACTACTGTAAATCCTGCTACTGGCGAACCTTTAGTATCTGTGTATAATTCATCATTAACTCGAAAGTTTACTCCTTCCGAAGTCGTAGGTGATAGGTCTAACGCTATTCCTGGTGCTTTTCAAGCTAGAGATATTCAAAGAATTACTGATGAATTTGGAGATATAATTGAAGAAATTGAAACAGTTAAGGAAATAGAATCATTAGATATAATTGGATATTATATTGAAGAAGAGTTATTTTTTGACAAAAGACGTGCGAGATTAGATTACAGATATATATCTATCACCCCTTTAATTGTATCATCAGTTGGTGATGGACTTTATAGTGGCTCAAGTTTGACTGTAAAGGAATTACCAACTTTTTATTTTCCAGAAGTTAGACATTTGTTATCTAATCATAAGGTCTTTCCTTTAGATGGTAATGTTGCAAATAGAATGTCATTTGATGAGTATTTTCATAGAAAACTTTTTGCATCAAGTATAATTAAAGAAACAAATGTGTATGATAGGAGTATTTCAGATTACCTTCCAGGCAGATCTTTAGAACAGTTGCTTGAAGGTGAAAAAATTAGAGAGCAGATTCGCCGCTACGAGAGTGATATGTGGAATTACTAATGACTAAACTCATTTTATGAGTATTTATGTTTAGTTTGTCTCTTAATAAATGACTGTTGATTTTATTATTGTTGGTCAAGGACTAGCAGGTACATGTTTTGCGTTTGAACTAATTAGGAGAGGTAAGACATTTATCATTATTGATAAACATGTGCCAAACTCTTCATCTCAAATCGCTTTAGGAGTTTATAATCCAGTGATACTCAAGTGGTTCACAAAGCCCTGGCACGTAGATAAACAACTCAATCTATTTTATGATTTTTATAATGATTTCAGTAATTTTTTAAATATAAATGTATATTATGATTGTGGGATTTATAAATTTCTTAATTCAGTAGGGGATCAAAATACATGGCTATCTAAATCCAAAAAAGATAATCTATATTTATCTTCTAAATTATATGATCTAGGAAATGTTAATTTAAATAATCCTAAATACTATGGCCGTGTAAAAAATTCAGGTAGATTAGATGTTAAAACCTTATTAAAACACTTTAGAAATTATTGTGAAAAAAAAAAAATACTTTATGATGAGTGTATAAATTTTAATGATATTAGTATTAATAAATCGTATATAGAATACCAGAATATTAGATCAAAAAAAATAATATTTTGCGAGGGATATTCAGTCATTAACAACCCATATTTTGATAATAGAATATTTCAACCAACAAAGGGAGAAATATTAACTATATTTTGTAAGAATCTAAATTTTGATTATATAATTCATGCAGGATTACTCATAGTTCCTTTAGAGGAGAATGTCTATAGAATAGGATCTACATACAACTGGAATTATAAAAATCAAAAGCCAACTAAATATACTAAGCGTTTATTGCTAGATAAATTAAATAGGGTTATTAGCACTAGCTATAAGGTAGTTGACCATCAAGCTGGATTACGCCCTTCCACCACAGATAGAAGACCTATTATAGGATCACACAAAAAATATCATAATATGTTTATTCTTAATGGTTTAGGAACTAGGGGAGTTTTGCTAGCACCTTACTTGTCTTCCATATTGGCTCGTCACATTTATTCTAATGAAATAATTCCTTTTGATTCAAGTATTGCGCGTATTTAAAATAAAAAGCCTCCCTTTTAGGAGGCCTTTTTATGTTGTGATTTAAAACTAGTTTTTATTTACTTAATTAAGTTTATACTATTAGTTTCTATAAAGTTATCAGTAGTCATTCGAACAAAGTATGTTCCTTGTCCTAATTCACTTGCGTTAAATACTACTTCATGCTTACC
>MDTG01033153.1_pt1 | contig 19071 bp, 23 predicted proteins | sample 811421 | NCBI WGS metagenome assembly MDTG01 (sample SAMN05326645, study PRJNA326480) | marine metagenome | isolation source: seawater | place: Pacific Ocean: South East | collected 2011
GTCATTTAAATGATTTAAATTTTTCTTTATTTCTTGCATTAAATTTCCTTTTACAATTCTATAACAAAGATCAATTGAATAATAAAAACCTAGCGAGTCTGTTCCACCGTGACTTTTAACTACTGGACCATTAAGGCCTAAAAAAATAGCTCCATTATATTTTCTAGGGTCTAATTTTGCTTTAAACTTTTTAAGAGAGTAATATGAAAACAGAATTGAAATCTTAGTGAGAATATTTTCTTTTAAGGTCATCTTTAAATTATCAGTTATAAATTTTGCTGTTCCCTCTGCAGTTTTCAAGGCAATATTTCCTGTAAATCCATCAGTAACAATAACATTAGTTTCGCCTTCCATTAATCTATTTCCTTCTATATAGCCTTTAAAAATAAAATTGTTTTCATTACTTAACTCTTTAAGTTTTGAATATGTTTTTTTTAATGTTTCAGTTCCTTTTATTTCTTCTGATCCAATATTTAAAAGTGAAACATGTGGTTTTTTTTTGGGAAAAATAGATTTATATAAAGCTGCTCCCATTTCCGAGAAATCAATCAGATTTTTTTCATCGCACTCAATATTCGCCCCTAAGTCCAGTACAACGCTCATATCTTTATCACTAGGCCATAGACCGGCTAAAGCTGGTTTACTTACTTTATTCATCATTTTAAGTATCATTTTTGATATAACAAGCAATACCCCTGTGTTGCCAGCAGATAAAGTGATGTCTGCGTCTCCCTCTATTTGTGATTTAACTGAATTCCACATACTCGTATTTTTTGAATTTTTAATTGCAGTGAGTGGTGTTTCTTCGTCAGAAACTACACCATCGGTATGCATTACTTTAACAAACTCATTTGTTATATTATTTTTAGTTAGCTCTTCTTTTATTAATTTTTCATCTCCAAATAGGTATATCAAAAAATCATTTTTTTTCTTATTATTTTTAAGAAAAATACTCAAACCTTCGATATTTTTTTTGGGCGCATCATCACCTCCCATTGCATCAATCGCAATAGTAATTTTTTTAATCATTTTTGTTAATTATAAATCTAAAATCTTTTTTCCGTTATAGAAACCAGATTTTAAGTCAACATGATGAGACAATCTATACTCACCACTTTTTTTATCTTCTACGACATTGACAGAAGATAATTTATGATGAGATCTTCTCATCTTTTTTTTTGAAATTGAGGTTTTTCTTTTAGGTACAGCCATTGTTAAACCTTAAATGTTTGAATATCTTTTATCATATTTTTAACACCTAATTCAAAACAAAAATGATAAAATTTTGTAAAATATTCCTCAAAAAGGTCATATTTGACATCGATTAATTGATTAAAATAGTTACACACTAGATTTTTATTAATTTTAAAATCTTCATCATCTGAAGAAATCTTAAGTAAAATATTATAAAAGATTTTGTTTAGTTCCTTCATCTTTTTGTTAACGGCTACATCTCCTAGAGCAAGCTCACGAAGGTCGTTTTCAATAGAGAGAAATAAATTATCATATTCATTTTGTGGGAAAGTTGCTTTATTTTTTTTGAATATTTTCAGTATTATTGAGAAATGCATAAACATTAAATAAATTCTTGTCTCAAATGTGTCTTTAAGCGATATCTTATTATAAAAAAAAATATTTCGAGACAAAATTAACAATTTGTTATAAAAATTAGAATTATGTCTTTTAAATTTAAATATCATTTTTGCTTTTTAATCATGTTTATCGTTTTTTCTGCTTGTCAATTGCAAGAACCTGTAAAAAACCATGGTATTATATTTCTTGACAATAGATCAAATAAATTAGTCGAAAAAAAAACTAATAAGAACGATGTGCTCAATATTATAGGTGAACCTCATGTAAAATCAATTAAAAATGACGATGTTTGGATTTATTTAGAAAGATCTTTAACAAAAGGCAAGTACCATAAATTAGGAAAACACGTTGTAAAAGCTAACAACACACTCGTGTTAACTTTTGATAAATTTGGTATTCTAGAAAGTAAAAAATTTTACACTAAAGCAGATATTAAAAAAATTAGTTTTTCTGAGAACAAAACAAAAAACAATCTGTCTAAAGAGAGTTTTGTTTCATCGTTTTTATCAAGTTTAAGAAACAAGATGTATCGAAATAAATGAGCTTAATGAGCGATTACAGCTAATAATAATAAAGCTACAATGTTTGTAATTTTGATCATCGGATTAACAGCTGGACCTGCTGTGTCTTTGTATGGATCCCCAACCGTATCTCCTGTAACTGCTGATTTATGTGCTTCAGAACCTTTACCGCCAAAATTCCCATCTTCAATATATTTTTTGGCATTATCCCAAGCACCACCTCCTGCTGTCATTGAAACAGCAACAAAAAGGCCCGTAATAATAACTCCAAGTAACATAGCACCCAGTGACGATAGAGCTGCCTCTAAACCACCTATTTGAAGTATAACAAAATAAAGAATAATTGGAGACAGAACTGGAAGCAATGAAGGGACGATCATTTCTTTAATTGCTGCTTTGGTGAGTAAATCAACCAATCTCCCATAATCAGGTTTTCGTTTACCTTTCATTATTCCAGGAATTTTTTTAAATTGTCTTCTAACTTCTATAACAACTGCTCCTCCAGCTCTTCCTACTGCCTGCATTCCCATTGAGCCAAAAAGATAAGGCAACATACCTCCAATTAATAAACCCGCAACAACAAATGGATTTGATAAATCGAATGTAACATTTACTCCCTCTAATGCAGAGTTTTTTACATTTGAAAAATATTTTATATCTTCAGTATATGCTGCAAATAAAACTAAGGCACCTAATCCCGCTGATCCAATAGCGTAACCTTTTGTTACTGCTTTCGTTGTGTTGCCAACAGCATCAAGAGCATCAGTGGTTTTTCTAACATTTTTTGGCAATTTAGACATCTCGGCTATACCGCCGGCATTATCAGTAACTGGACCATAAGCATCTAAAGCCACAACCATTCCAGTTAGTGCAAGCATCGCAGTTACAGCTATGGCAATTCCATATAATCCTGCCAAACTATTTGTATATAAAATTCCAGCTACTATTATTAAAGCTGGTATTGCTGTTGCCTCCATAGAAACAGCTAATCCTTGAATCACATTTGTACCATGTCCTGTTGTAGAAGATTTTGCCACTGATTTAACAGGTCTGTAATTCGTGCCTGTGTAATATTCGGTAACCCAAATTAATAAACCAGTAATTACAAATCCAACAACTCCACAAAGATATAAATCAAAGCCTGAAAAAATTGCCCCTGCATTGTTATTATATGTGCTATTTAAACCAATCAAAGAATTAGTTACTGGATATAAAATAATTAATGAAGTTAACGCGGTGACAATGAACCCTTTATATAACGCACCCATAATATTATTATTTTTTCCAAGTTTAACAAACCATGTGCCTACTATTGATGTAAGTATACAAGCTCCTCCGATAGCTAGCGGGTATATCATCAAATTATAATCTGCTGGTGAAAAAATAGAAGCTAAAACCATAGTTGCAACAATTGTAACGGCATAAGTTTCAAATAAGTCAGCTGCCATACCAGCACAATCACCAACATTGTCTCCAACATTATCAGCTATCACTGCAGGATTTCTTGGATCATCTTCAGGTATACCTGCTTCGACTTTTCCAACTAAATCTGCTCCAACATCAGCTCCTTTTGTAAAAATTCCTCCACCTAGTCTTGCAAAAATTGAAATTAAAGAAGCACCAAAACCCAAAGCTACTAGTGCATTAATTATTTCTCTACTGTCTACTTCTAAATTAATCAAAATTATGTAATATATTGTAATTGCTAATAGAGCTAAACCTGCAACTAATAAACCAGTTATTGCCCCTGACTTAAAAGCAATAGTTAACCCTGATTGTAAACTTTTTCTTGACGCCTCAGCTGTTCTCACGTTCGCTTTAACAGATATTAACATTCCTACATACCCTGCAACGCCCGACAAAAAAGCTCCAATAAAGTAACCAAGACCTACCAAATAATTAAAGAAATAAGTTACTATCGCAAGAACAATTACACCAACCAAAGCAATTGTTTTGTATTGTCGGTTCAAATAAGCTTTTGCACCAATTTGTATTGCTTCAGCAATTTCCTGCATCCTATTATTTCCAGGACTTGCAGATAAAATTTGACCAGATAACAAATAGCTGTATGCAACAGCTATTATTCCTGTGAAAGATATAAGATATAAAAGTTCTAAAAAATTACTCATTTTATTTGCGATAGATGCCAAAAATATCCTCAAAAGGCAAGATAAACTTCCTAGTTATTCATGGAAAATTATATACTTAATACTATTTTCTGATGGATTTCGATAACTTGTCCAAAATTGCATTTAGATAGCCTATCTGTGCTTTTTCTAAGAAAAATTCTGAAGCTTGAATATACTCACTGATTATAACATTTTTAGGTGTATTTATTTTATACATAAGCTCAAAAACTGCTGAAAATAAAATTATTTTAAGTAATTTGTCTGTTCTTGGTAAGTTAATGTCATTTTCAAGATGTTTCGTTATAATTTCCTCTATTAAATCTGTTCTTTCGATAGTGCCGGTCACTACATCTTTTATGTACTTTTTATACTGACTTTTTGGATACACAATTTGAGCATCGGGGTTCATTAGGGAACCATAGATTTTTTGAATAATTTTAATTCTAGGAGAAGAATTATTTGATACTTTTTGTTTCATTTTTTAAAACATCAATTATAGCATTTACAGCTTCTTGACCTCTAATAGTTCTTTTTTTTGCTTGATCTTTATTGAAAGCAGTTATTATTGCGTTTCCAATTGGTTTTTTATTTTCGATTGATAATTTCATAATACCATTAGTTATAGCATTTGAAATTAATTCAAAATTATTTGTTTCACCTTTAACTATAGTTCCAATAGCTATAAAAGCATCATATTTCTTTACTAATCTAGATATAGTAACTGGAATCTCAAAAGATCCAGGGACTTTAATAATTTCAATTTTTTCTAAATGTTTTTTTTTTAATTCTGATTTGACTATACTTAGTGTTTCTTGATTAATCTCGTCACTGTAGGTTGAATAAACAATACAAATTTTTTTATTAAAAATTGATTTCATTTAAATATTTCTTGTTTTTTTATTCTTATTCCAAATCCATCTAATCCAATAATCTTTTTCTTTGTTCTGCTAACAAGTATCATATTTTTTATTTTAAGATCCTTGATAATTTGTGCTCCTATACCATAATATCTAAGAATAACATTGTCTTTTTCAGTATTATCAGTTTTTTCGTTATTTATTACTATTAATGCGAAATTATTAAACCTTGATAAATATTTCAACGATTTTCTTACTTTATTACTTTTAAAAATTTTTTTTATATTTTTGATATTAGTAGAAACCACTCTAACCCTAATAGGTTTATTCTTTGTGAATTTACCTCTCTTTATTACAAAATTTTTTGATTCATTAAGTTTATTTTCATAAGTTATCAATTCATGATCTTTACTTTTATCTAAAAAAAAATATTTTGCAGAAACTCTAAAAATTAATTTTTCATTTCTTAGTCTGTACGCTATTAAATCTTCAATCGACGCAATTTTTATTTGGTGCTTTTTAGAAAATTTTGTAAGATCCTTTAATCTTGCCATTCTACCATCTTCGTTCATTACTTCACAAATCACTGCGCTAGGATTCAATCTGGATAATCTTGAAATGTCTACAGATGCTTCTGTGTGACCTGCTCTCTCTAAAACTCCACCTGATCTTGCAACTAAAGGAAAAACATGACCTGGTGAAACGATATCTTTTTTGGTTGCGTTTGATTTAATGGCAACTCTAATTGTTTTCGCTCTATCATAAGCAGAAATACCAGTAGAAATTCCTTTCCTTGCCTCTATCGATACTGTAAATGCAGTTTGCATTCTTGATTTATTGGTACGTGACATCAGAGGAAGTTTTAATTTTTCAATTTGTTTTTTTGATAAAGCTAGACAAATTAAACCTCTTCCATGCTTAGCCATGAAATTAATACTTTTAGATGTACACATTGAGCCTGGAATAATTAAATCACCTTCGTTTTCACGATCCTGATCATCAACTAAAATGAACATTTTACCCCTTTTTGCATCGCGGATTATATCTGTAATTGGTGAAAATAATTTTTTACTCATAATTTAAAGATTTAGAATATATTTACTAAAAATATCTAGCTCTACATTAACTAAATCATTAATTTTTAATCTTTTTAAATTTGTTAACTTTAGTGTGTGAGGAATAACATTAATTTCAAAAAATTTATTTTGAACTTTAGAGATAGTTAATGATACACCATTAATAGAAATTGACGCCTTCTCAATCAATAACTTGTTCAACTTTTTTTCTTTTAAGATCAATTTAATGACCCAGGTTTTATCAATAATTTTTATACTTTTTACTTTTGCCGTCGTATCGACATGACCCTGAACATAATGACCTGAAATCTTTTGACCGTGTAACAAAGATTTTTCTAAATTAATATGTTGACCAATTTTTGCATTTTTAAAATTTGATCTTTTGATTGTTTCTTTAGATAAATAAAAGAGAAATGATTTTTTCTTAATTCTAATTAATGTTAAACAAACACCATTACAACTAACTGACTCACCTATATCACTTTTTTTAAATTTGATTTTTGATGCGATCTCTAAAACAAGACTACCAGATATATATTTGTGACTTTTTTTTATATCTTTTATAATTCCTTTGTTGTAGATTATGCCATTAAACATTAAACTTTAATCCTATAAATTTTATCGCTTTTTAAATTAACTTTTATTGGTATCCTTAATCTAAACTTTTTTAGAAGCTTATTCGACGCGTTATTTTTGCCGTTTTTACCAAGCTTAAATGAAGTTTTAAATATATACAAATTACTAATTAATTTTTTCAACAAAAGTGTATTTAGAAAAATTAGACCTGTTTCAGCCAATATTCTACTATAATTTAATTTTCTTAGGGTTGTTAAGAGTAATTTGAAATCGTCTTTAGTTTCCAACGAATTTACGTAAATTATCTTTATACCTAAGCTTTTTAAGTAACTAATTTTACTGCCACTTTTTTCTTTTGTAACAATAAAGATTTTTCTTTTATATATATTTTTAAATAGTTTAAGTTTTTTTTTTAATTTAAGTTTTAAATCAATAATTATTAAATCTGGCTTATTTTTATCAAACCCATCCAGTCTACAATTTAGCATTGAATTATCTTTATTTATTGACTTCGAGGTTGATAAAATTGCGTCATATTGTGATCTTAATAAGTGTGCTCTTTTTCTAGAATGAAAATTTGTTATCCATTTTTTTCTTTTATCCATTGTGTACAAATCTTTCGATACCGCTATTTTTGCATCTATCATTGGTATAAGTTTTCTTTTTGAAATAAAATAACTTTGATAAAAATCTTTATAATTATTATCCAATTTTTGGAAAACTTTAATTTTATTGCTATTTAATTTTTTTTTTGCCTTTTTTGCAGTTCTTTTGTCAATATCATAAAATGAAAAATAAACTCGCCTAACCTTCTTCTTGATTATAAGATCTGTACATGGTGGTGTTAATCCTAAGTGAGTACATGGTTCCATTGTCACATATAAATTCATATTATTTAGAATTTTTTGTTTTTTTAAAACATTATATTCTGCATGAGGCCTTCCATTTTTTGAAGTAAAACCTGATGAAATAACAGCATCATCTTTTACAAGCACGCAGCCTACTGATGGATTTAGATACGTTTTTCCTAAATTATTTTCTGCTTGATTGAAAGCTAGTTTAATGAAATTTTTATGATTTGTTTTCATCTAGGTTGCCGACAAATTGTTCAAAATCTTTAGCTTCTTTAAAGTTTTTATAAACAGAAGCAAATCGAACATAGGCAACCTTATCTAAATATGAAAGCCCTTCCATAATAAATTTACCAATAGATGAAGTTGGAACTTCACTTTCCCCAAGACCTTCCACTTTCATGACAATTTTTGAAATAAATTTTTCTATTGTCTCGGAATCAATGGGTCTTTTTCTAGTTGCAATCCTTACTGATTTTGAAATTTTATCTCTATCAAAAGGCTCTCTTTTGCCATTGCCTTTTATTACTGTTAGTTCTTGGAATTGAATTCTTTCAAAAGTAGTAAATCTCATCCCACCGTGACAAGTACATAATCTTCGTCTTCTCACGGCTGTTCCCTCTTCACAGGGACGTGAGTCAACGACAGAGGTATCTTTCTCTCTACAAAATGGACAAAGCATAGTTATTTTTTTTTTTTAATTACTATATATAGGAAAAGAAGAACAAAGATCAATAACCTCTTTTTGAACTTCTTTTTCTATTTTTGAGTTATCTGAACCGTTTTTACTTAGCCCTTTAACTACTTTAGAAATTAAGTCAGCTATTAATATAAATTCATCAGGTCCAAAACCTCTTGTAGTACAAGCTGGTGTGCCTAGTCTTATGCCTGAAGTTATCATTGGGCTTTGCGTATCAAAGGGAATACCATTTTTATTACAAGTTATATTTGAACGAACTAATGAAGCCTCAACATCTTTACCCGTAACATTAAAATCTCTTAAATCAACCAACATAAGATGAGTATCCGTACCACCAGAAAATATCTTAAAACCATTTTTTACTAATCTGTTTGACAATACTTTTGCATTATTAATCACGTTTTTAGTATAAACTTTAAAATCATCAGATAACGCCTCTTTAAAACAAACTGCTTTAGCGGCGATTACATGCATTAATGGTCCACCTTGCAAACCTGGAAAAATAGCACTGTTGAATTTTTTTATTAGGTCTTCTCTATTGGTAAGAATTATACCTCCTCTTGGTCCACGAAGTACTTTGTGTGTTGTAGAGGTTACTGCATCAGCATACTCAGTTGGATTTGGATAAGCACCTCCTGCAACAAGACCAGATATATGTGCCATGTCAACAAGAAAATAAGCATTAACTTTATCACAAATATTTCTAAATCTTTTAAAATCGATAATCCTTGAATAAGCACTGCCACCAGCAATAATTATTTTTGGTTTATTTTCTAAAGCTAATTTTTCAACATTATCGTAATCGATTAATCCTGTTTTTTTGTCAACATCATAATGTACAGCGTTAAACCATTTTCCAGATTGAGCTGGTTTTGCTCCATGAGTTAAGTGACCACCAGAATTTAAACTCATACCAAGAATAGTATCACCAGGTTTAATTAAAGCTAAATAAACAGCTCCATTAGCTTGAGCACCAGAGTGAGGTTGAACGTTAGCGTATTTACAATTAAATAATTTTTTAGCTCTTTCAATCGCTAAATTTTCAGAAAGATCTACATGTTCGCAACCACCATAATATCTTTTACCAGGATAACCTTCAGCATATTTATTTGTTAAAACAGAACCTTGAGCCTCTAAAACAGCTTTTGAAACAATATTTTCAGAAGCTATAAGTTCAATGTGGTTTTGTTGTCTGATAAACTCATCCTTAACAGAATTATAAAGTTCTACATCGGAGTCTTTTAAGCTTAACCTAAAAAACTTATTTAGAAGTTTATCAATTTTAATAGCTGTTGACATATCAATGTTTATATTTTCTTAATTCTCTTTAAGTGTCTCCCACCTTCAAATTTTGTTTTTAAAAAGATAATAACTAATTTTAAAATATCCTTTTTTTTGGTTAATCTTGATCCTAAAGCTATAATATTAGCATTATTATGTTGTCTAGACAATCTTGTAGATTTTTTATTATAACATACTGCAGCTCTAATACCTTTAATTTTATTGGCACTTATTGCCATTCCAGTGCCTGAACCGCACACTAAGATACCAATGTCACTTTTTCCTAATCTTACTCTATTTGATACCTTTTTTGCAAAATCCGGATAATCTACTGAATTATCATTTGAAGGCCCTAAGTCTATTATAGATACGTTTTTGTTAATTAAGTAATCTAATATATAAGTTTTTAATGCAAATCCAGCATGGTCAGATGCTATACAAACTTTTTTAAAAAGAAGTTTCAATTTTTATCAAAAGGATTTTCTAAAACACAAGCAACAAGATGTATTCTAGATTGCTCGCCACCATTAAAAAAATTGTGGTACTTAGTATTATTAGTAATTGTAACATGGCCATCAGCAGGTAAGTGCTTAGCTATATTTTCAATCACCATTGAACACCCAAGATTTGTTATAATTGGAATATGTAATCTTGGCTCTGGATCTTTATGCCAACTTAAAGTAGATCTGGGTTCTTTTAACAAGAGTCTTACTCTTCCAAGTTTAAATCTACTTTTTAAGGCTTCGTAGACGTCATTAAAATAAGTATTTGCAAATTCTGGAACAATTTGAGTATATTTTGACTCATCTATTGGAATGTCTCTTGCAACTTCTTTTCCTTTCTCATCTGGAATAGTCCAATATATACCTCTAATATTGCTTCCTTTAATTGAGTTTTCATCATTAGGAATTTGATTCAAAGGTATGGCTCCAAAATTTGTTACACCGTCTGGAGATTTAAAACCTTTTTTCTTTAATATTAAATCTAAGTCATTTCTCATCCTAATAACATCAAACTTCATGTTTGGGACTTGATAAAAATCTGTAAAATCGAGGTGTGCCATAAATATCTTTTATAATTACTTTAATGTTGTTTATAATATATTATTTGTCGCATCAAACAAAATCTATTAGTTTAAAAAAATGAAAATTATTGGAAAATTCCCTAATATTAGACTGCGAAGAGTTCGCAACTCAAAATGGATGAGAAGATTGGTTTCAGAAAATCAACTAAGTGCTAGTGATTTAGTTATGCCAATATTTGTAAGAGAAGGAAAAAACAAGGTTGAAAAAATAAGCTCTATGCCTGGAGTCAACAGATACACAGTGGATAAGTTAAGCTTAATATTAGATAGGGTAAAAAAATTAAAAATACCTATGATAGCTTTGTTTCCAAAGACGCCCAAGAATAAAAAAGATCGATATGGAAGTGAGTCTTTAAATAGAAATAATCTTGTTTGTAAATCAATTAAATATATTAAAAATAGATATCCAAATATAGGAGTAATGTGTGATGTTGCTTTGGATCCATACACATCTCATGGTCATGATGGAGTGTTAGTGAATAAAAAGGTAGATAATGATGAAACAATAAAAGTTTTAGTAAAACAATCATTATTACAAGCTGAAATGGGTTGTGACGTAATCGCACCATCGGATATGATGGATGGACGTATCGGCGAAATAAGAAAATCTTTAGATAAGAATAATTTTAAACATATTTGCATAATTTCATATGCTGCAAAATATGCATCAAGTTTTTATGGGCCATTTAGAGACGCAGTTGGATCAAAAAATAATTTAACTTCAGATAAAAAAACTTACCAAATGGATTTTAGAAATTCAAATGAGGCTTATAGAGAAATAGCTTTAGATATTAAAGAAGGTGCAGATATCGTAATGGTCAAACCCGGAATGCCGTATTTAGATATCATCAAAAATATAAAAGATAGGTTTAAAATACCTGTATTTGCTTATCAAGTTTCAGGTGAGTTTAGTTTGATAAAAAACGGAGTAAAAAACAAGTTAATATCTGAAGAAGCTATAATTGAAAGCCTAATGGCTTTTAAAAGAGCCGGAGCATCCGCTATAGTGACTTACTTTGCACTTGATGCTGCAAAAATGATAAAAAAATTCAATTAAAATAATTTTCAAATATCGCTCTAGATTTTGGAAATAATAAATTATTTGGTATGAAGAACTTATTTAAAAATACATTTCTTGTAAAAATTAAAGATTTTTTTATTAATACATTATCAATAGTTTCTGGTATTTTTTTCTTTATTAAAAAAATGGGTACATCATAATTATATTCGTCAATTTTAATCTTTTTGGAACTATTTAAATCATCATTTTTATCATTATAAATACTTAAATTAGTGTCATAGCCAAGTTCTTTGATAAGATTAATCTCAAAGAAAATATACAAGACCATCCAATTGTCTAATGTTAATGATTCCACAAATTTTTCAAAATTTTGGTAGATATTTTTATTTGGTTGAGACTCAGGTAAAAGAGAGTTCAAAAGTGAACACAATGATATCAAAGCAGACGTTCTCTCTTTATCATTAAAAAATTGTGGAGAGATAGCTTTTACAAGTTCTGTTTTAAAATATGCGATTTTATTTTCATTTTTTGTATTATTAAAAACAAATAATTTGTTTGATAATTGCAAATAATTTCTAATTTTTCTAGAATTACCTCCATATACTATACCTGTAACTTTCCCTTTTTTTGGAGTAAAAACATTAATTATGTTTGCATTCTCTCTAAATTTTCTTTTTGATATAAGGTAGCACTCATCTTCCCAGTTCATACTACCTTTAATATACGCAGTAATTTACCTGCTGCATTTTGTTGTGCATTTTTTTTTGAAGTTCCAGTGCCAATAATTTTTTTAGAATTTGGTATTTGTACTTCAGTCTTGAAAATTGGACGATGTTGAGGCCCAGTTTTTTTGTAAAAGGTATATTTTGGTAGCTCTTTAAATTCTTTTAAACTGTGTTCTTGTAACTGTGTTTTTGCATCTATTAAAGGAACACTTGAGTTTTCTAAATAATCTTTCCAAAATCTTAAGATAAACTTCTCAACACTTTTTAGTCCTCCATCTAAATATATAGCTCCTATCAGCGCCTCTAAACAATCACCAATAATCTTATCGGCTGATCTTTGTAAGGTCTTGTGCGAAGATCCTAAAACAATGAATTCATTAATATTAATTTTTTTCGCTATATTTGAACAAGTTTTTTTGTTCACTAAATTTGCAAATTTTTTATCAATTGTTCCTTCTTTTTCCTCAGGATAAATATCAATAAGTTTCTTTGAAATAACGAGACCTAAAACTCTATCGCCTAAAAACTCTAATTTTTCATTATTATTATGATTGTTAAAACTTTTATGAATTAATGATTGATTTAAAAGTTTTACATTTTTAAAATTGTAATCAATTAATAATTCTAAATCTTTATTTGTTTTTTTCATTTGATTTTCTTAAATAATCGATCTGCTCTAAATGTATTATTTAAATTCCAAAACTTGAGTATACTTCCTTTTAATGTATCGTTAGAAAAAAAAATTATTTGAGCTTTGCCTACAAGATTTATGTAGCTAACATAACCAACGCTATCTAAAAATCTACTATCTTTTGAGCAGTCTCTATTATCACCCATTAAAAAAAAATGATCTTTAGGAACTTTAAATTTTTTTGTATTTTGTAACGTGCCTAATTTATTGTAAGAGGCAATATATGTAGTTCCATTAGGTAAAGTTTCTTTAAAAGAACTAACATTTAAGTCAAAATCTCCACATCTAACAGTCGAAATAGTTGCATTCTTTCTTTTTATTTCAATACCATTAATCAATATTTTGCCGTTGACAAATTGTATCTCATCGCCAGGCATACCTATCAACCTTTTAATATAATCGGTTCTATTATCTGCTGGTGTCTTAAAAACCACAAGGTCTCCTTGCTCGGGTTTTTTATAAAATATCCTATTATCAATTATATTTGGACTAAAAGGCAAAGAATGTTTACTAAATCCGTATGTGTATTTACTAACAAAAATTCGATCGCCAATTAAAAGATTGGGCTCCATTGATGACGAAGGTATGTAAAAAGGTTGAAAAAAAAAAGATCTAATAAATACTGCTATTATCAAAGCGCCAATTATAGTTTTAACGTTTTCTACTATCGTTTTAATTAAACTTATTTTTTTCATAATGATATAACTACAGTTGCAGATGCAAATGGTTTATCGTCAGACAAAGAAAGATAAACATTATACTTTTTCTTTTTTAAAATCTTGTTAACTTTTTTCTTTGTTTCTCCAATTAGTTTGATGTTTGGCTTTCCTGATTTCACATTTTGTATTATAATCTCGTCAAATTTTATTCCTTTTGAAATACCGGTTCCAATAGCTTTTGAAAAAGCTTCTTTAGCAGCAAATCTTTTTGCTAAGCAACTCACTTTATTGATTTGTTTATTGCATTTTAATATCTCAGAAACATCATAAATTCTTTCAATAAATCTTTTATTCTTTAACGATTGTTTTATTCTCTTAATATTAACTATATCTGTTCCTATGCCAAAAATATTCATTGTTTTAAAATTTTTTTAAAATTAATGATTGCTCGTGACAGACCAATAAATATTGAGTCCCCTACTAAAAAATGACCTATGTTGAATTCATGTATGCCTTGTATCTTAGAAAGAATCTTAGCCGATTTATATGTCAATCCATGTCCTGCATGTACTTCTAGACCGAGTTTATTTCCTAATTTCACAGCTCTTTTGATTTTTTGAAGTTCCCTGTTAAAAGGTTTGTTTTGGTTAACCAAATTACAAAATTTTCCTGTGTGTATCTCGACACAGTCTGCATTTAATAATCTTGCTTTTTTTATGTCAGACTGAGATGGCTCAATAAATAAACTTACTCTAGAATTATTTTTTTTAAGCTTATTAATTACTATTCTTAAAAAATTCTTTTTATAATCAAGATTTAAACCACCTTCTGTTGTAATTTCTTTTCTTTTTTCAGGAACAATACAAATAAATAATGGTTTACGCCTCAGCGCAATGTTAAGCATTTCTTTGGTGGCTGCGATTTCCAAATTTAATGGGATCTTTAATTTATTTTTAATTTTAATTAAATCGTTATCATTGATGTGTCTTCTATCTTCTCTCAAATGGACTGTAATTGAGTCAGCCCCTGATTTTTCAGCTAAAATTGCTGCTCTCAAAGGACTAGGATATAATTCACCGCGAGCATTTCTTACTGTTGCTACATGATCAATATTAACACCCAATCTAATTTTTTTCATTAAACGTTTCTACTGCCAGGTTTAACAGGATCAATTGATGAAAGATTTTTTGGCAATTCATCTTTTGAGTAAGTTGGAATATTCAATTTTACTTGAGAGACAATTTTTTCCTTAATAGCAGAGTTACCATTAGATCGATCAATTATACATGCATAGCCAATAACTTCTGCTTCTGCATGTAAAACTAAGTTTGCGCACTCTAAACTTGATTTTCCTGTTGTGATTACATCTTCAACTATTAAAACTTTACTATTTTTTTTAATATAAAAATCACGTCTTAATTTAAAAACACCATCGACTCTCTCTGAAAAAATTGTTTCTTTATTTAATATTTTACCAATATCGTAACCGATAATTATGCCCCCCATAGCTGGTGAGAGTATTAGATCAATTTGTGTAAAAGCAGATTTAATTTTTTCTGCAAGTGAGTCACATATTTTGGAAGCTTTATCAGGCTTGCTTAAAAGTTGAGCACACTGAACATATCTGGGGCTATGAAGTCCAGATGACAGTATAAAATGTCCATCTCTAAGAGCTTTAGTCTCTTTTAAAATTTTTAAAGATTCTTCGTATGAAAGCATTTTTTTTCTCTTTATGACGAACAATTTTAAAATTAAAATCGTTCTGTTTAATTTGACTTATCAAGTTTGTAAAATTTTTCAAATCTTTAATTTGTAAATCAAATGAAAATTGTAAAAAATCCTTTTTTCTCTTCAACATTTCGACATTTAAAATATTTCCTTTGTTTACCCCAATCATAGAACTGATTTTTCCTAATGCCCCAGGACGATGTGGCAAATCCACAATGATAGTGCTATTATAACTTTTTTCTTTAGGTCTTAAATTTTCCAATGATTTGTCTTGCCAATATCTTCTGATCGAAGCTCTTGCTTTACCTGTTTTTGATGACGAAAGCCAATGTAAAGACGGAGAAGCATTTTTTGATGTTATAATTTTAATCATGTCACCATTCTTTAATGAAGTTTGCAATGAAGCTTCTCTTCCATTTACAGAGCAACCAATTGCACTATCTCCTATTTTTGTATGAACAGCATAAGCAAAGTCGATTGCTGTTCCGTCTTTAGGTAATTTAATTACTGCTCCTTTCGGCGTAAAACAAAAAACATTTTCTTGAAACATTTGTAATTTCGTGAATTCATAATAATGTTCTGGGCTGTTGCCAGTTTCAATAATTTCAACTAAATCTCTTAACCAATCATACTCTTTCCAAGATAATTCTGAAAACTTTTCTGATGATTTATATTTCCAGTGTGAAGCAATACCTCTTTCAGCAAATTCATTCATCTCAAATGTTCTTATTTGAATTTCTATTCTGTTTTTCTTAGGACCTATAACTGAAGTGTGAATTGATTTGTAATTATTTATCTTAGGAGTTGAAATGTAATCTTTAAATTTACCTGGGATCGCAGAAAATTTACTGTGAAAAATTCCTAAAGTTTTATAACAATCATCCACGTTATTTAACAATATTCTAAATCCAATAATATCAGTTAGTTGTTCTAATGATATTTTCTTATTTTGAATTTTTCTCCAGATTGAAAAAGGAGTTTTTTCTCTCCCCGTAATTTTTGCATTTATACCGTTAGTTTTGAGAAGTTCAATTAACTCTGCTGCAATAACTTTAAATGAATCTTCTCTATTATTCTTTATAAACTTTAATCTATCTAGTATCAAATCTCTTGCTGGTTTGTTTAAAACTGCAAAAGATAAATCTTCTAACTCATCTCTAATTCTATTCATGCCCATTCTATCTGCGAGTGGCGCATAAATTTCCATTGTCTCTTTCGCTTTTCTAATTATTTTGTCTTTATTTTTAACAAAATGAATTGTTCTCATATTATGCAATCTGTCTGCTAATTTCACTAACAAAACTCTAATATCTTTTGAAGTTGCTAAAATCAGTTTTCTAAAATTTTCTGCTTTTGAATTATCCGATGCCTTCTCTTCTAAAGCTGATAATTTAGTAACTCCTTCAACGAGGTTAGCTACTTCTTGTCCAAATTCTTTTTTTACTGTTTCATAAGTTACATTGGTGTCTTCTATGGTATCATGCAATAATCCAGTCGTTATTGTAGCGCTATCTAATTTTAACTCAGTCAAAATATTAGCTACTGCAACTGGATGAATTATATAGGGAACCCCCTCTTCTCTTTTTTGATTTTGATGGGCATCTAAGGCAAAATTATATGCTTTGTTAAGCGATTCTGAGTTTAAAAATTTATTATAAGACTTAATCTTATTAATTAATTCTGCATTGTTAATCATATTTAGATAATAACACTTTTGTTCAATCTTGTAATCTCTATCCTTGAGTTTTGGCTTAATTCATTAATTAAAATATCAACATTTTTCTTTAAAATTGGATGTATCCAATGCGGATCGATTTCTTTAATCGGATAAAGTACAAAATTACGCATATGACCTCTAGGATGTGGAAGTTCTAAAGATTTTGTTTTTATTACCACTCCTTTGAAATCTATTATATCAATATCACAAACTCTTGGAGCATTTTTTTTTGATTTAACTCTACCAATTTTTTTTTCAATTAATAAAATTTTTTCTATCAATTGAGTATGTTTTAAATCACTATCGGCTAATAAACCTATATTGGTAAATTTTGGTAGATTTTTGTTTGGATATGACGGTGTTTCATAAAAACTTGAGACTTTTTTAATTTTAAGATTGATATCTTTTAGAAGCTTAATTGCAATACTAATATTTTCTTGATTAGAACCGTATTTGGATTTTAAATTAGAACCAATATTAAAATGTATCATTTATTATTTTTGCTCAATAACCTTGCTTTTTCTCTATTCCAGTCTCTTGTTTTTTTAACTTGCCTCTTATCATAAAGTTTTTTTCCTTTTCCTACAGCGATTTCAACTTTAACTTTACCTTTTACAAAATATAATTTAGTTGGAATTATGGTAAGACCTTCTTGATTAATTCTACCAATGAGTTTGTTAATTTCTTTCTTCTTTAACAATAATTTTCGTTCTTCTTTTGGGTTGTGATTATTGTAAGAGGATTGACGATATAACGGTATATGAGAGTTGATCAAAAACAATTCTCCATTCTTATCTATTGCGTATGAGTCGGCTATACTTCCTTTTCCGTCTCTTAAAGATTTTACCTCTGACCCCTTTAAACAAATACCAGCTTCTAATTGTTCTTTGAAGAAATAATTAAAACTTGCTTTTCTGTTTAAACAAATAATTTTATGACCAGAAACTATTTTTTTTTTCATTAAAGTAATTTTGCTACTTTAAGAGCTGAAGAAATCTTTTTTTTTGTATCTTCTTTAACCTGAACTAATGGTAAACGAACATCCGGTGTACTTAATCCCAACAATGATGCAGCATATTTTACTGGCGAAGGGTTACTTTCAATAAACATGGCTGAATGAAGGGGTTGTAATATTTTGTCTAATTTTTCAGAATCTTTAAAATTATTTCTGCAAGAATTTTGAAATTCTGAACAAAGTTTGGCTGCAATATTTGCTGTTACGCTAATAGAACCAACACCACCTCTTTTATTAAATTCTAAAGCGTTATCATCATTTCCCGTCAGCTGAATAAATTCTTTCCCCATTGATTTGAGTTGTTGATCGACTCTTTTAAGATCACCTGTAGCATCTTTTACACCAACTATATTTTTAAGCTCATAAAGTTTTGTCATAGTTTCGACTGTCATATCTATAACTGATCTTGATGGAATGTTATAAATTATAATTGGTATGCCTACGTTATCATTAATTTTTTTATAATGTTGGTACAATCCTTCTTGTGTTGGTTTGTTGTAATAAGGTGTAACTACCAACAAAGCATCTGAGCCAGATTTCTCAGCATACTTAGAAAGTTCAACCGCTTCAGTTGTTGAGTTAGAGCCTGTGCCGGCTATTACAGGAATCTTGCCATTGCACTCTTTGACGGAGATTTCTATGATCTTTTTATGTTCATCGTGGGATAATGTTGGAGATTCCCCCGTTGTACCTCCTGGTACTATGCCATTAGTTCCATTTTCAAGGTGATAATTAATTAATTGACGATAAACATCCTCATTTAGCGAGTTGTTTTTAAAAGGGGTGATTAAAGCTACAATTGATCCTTTAAGCATAAAACAATATAAGATAATTATTCTTAAACTTA